>Ga0049070_1000069_pt1 | contig 131350 bp, 124 predicted proteins | sample FECB22metaG_FD_56243 | JGI IMG/M metagenome (GOLD analysis project Ga0049070, IMG submission 56243) | Cyanobacterial communities from the Joint Genome Institute, California, USA - FECB-22 | ecosystem: Environmental > Aquatic > Thermal springs > Hot (42-90C) > Microbial mats | place: USA...
CGGCGCCGTGACGGCGGCGCCGGAGGCGACGGAGGCGGCCCGCCCCGAAGTGCCGGGATCCGGCCTCCCCGCGGCTGACGACACGCGCGCATCCGGCACCCGTGCAGGCCTGCCCGACGACGGCGGCCCGCGCACCGCGGCGCGGCGGAGCGACGGCGCAGGGAGGCCACCCGTCTGGCTCGACCCGTCGGCGTCCCCCCTGCCTGCACCCGCCATCCCGGGGGCCCGGGATCCCGGAGCCCGACCCGGCGCGGCTGCTGCCGGGCGCGAGGACGGGCCGCCCGTCCGCACGGAGCGCGATCGCCTGCTCGAGGAACTCGCGCGCGCGGCCGCCCAGGGTCTTCTCGAGGCCGACCTGCCCGCGCTCGACCGCGCGCGCCGGGCGGGTGCCGGTGCCGCAGCACCGGACGAGGCGCCCGCGCCCGCCCCGCCGCCGGTGCCTGCGCCATCGCCGGCCGGCCACGTCCGGATCGAGGCCGAGACGAGCGTCGACCGCGACACGCGCGCCGCCCGCCGGGGCGCGGGCACCACGGCGGAGGGCCGCGCCTGCATCGACGACAGCGAGCTCGACATCGCCTCCTGGGGAGGAACCACGGACCCTTCGGCCGGCCTTGCAGAGCGGCGCGGAAAGCTCCTTGGCGAGTTCGACCGGCCCGAACCGGCCTCGGTCCTCGGACTTGCGCGCTATTACCTCTACCTCGGCTTCGGGGCCGAGGCCCGCGCGACGCTCTCGGAGTTCGGATCCGGGATCCCGGCCGCGGGGACGCTTGCCGCCCTCGCCGACCTGATCGACGGCCAAGGTGCGGGCGACCCCGGCGCCTTCGCGGGCCAGGCGTCCTGTCCGGGCAGGGCCGCGCTCTGGGCGGTGGTCGCGGAAGGCGTGCCGAAGCCTCCTGCGCGCCCGGATGCGCGGGCGGTGACCGCCGCCTTCGCCGAACTGCCGCCTCACCTGCGGCGCCACCTCGGGCCCGATCTGGCCGCAGAGTTCCTCGAAGCGGGCGACACCGACACTGCCCTTGCGCTCCGCGACGCCACGCTCCGCGCGCCCGGCGCGGGCGCCGAGGCTTTCGCCCGCTTCGATGCGGCGCTCGGTCTCGCGGAAGGCGACAGCGCGGCGGCAGCCGGCCTCGCGGCCCTTGCGGGAGGCGGCGACACGGCGGCCGCCGACGCCTACGCCGCCTATCTCGAAGGCGAGCTCGCGGCAGGGCGCGTGCCGGACCGCGGCTCGGTCACGGCGGCAGCCCTTGCGTTCGAGATCGCCGGCACCGACGAGGGGCGCCGCCTCGCCGACGCCGCGCTCGGCGCCCTTCTCGCCGAGGGGGATTTCGAGGGCGCCCGGCAGGAGATCCTCCGCCGCGCGGGGAATGACGGCGCAGCCGACAGGGAGGCCGGAGGTGCGGCACTCTCCGCCGTCCGGGGGCACGACGGAAGGCTGGTGGACGCCTGGCGCCGGTTCGCCGACGCGATCACCCGCGGCGCGCCCGACGGCGAGTTCCTGCGCCAGGCCTTCGCGGCCCGCGAGCCGCTGGCCGCCAGTCTGCCGGAAGGGGCCGTCTCGACCGCGCTCGCCCTGCGGCTCGCGGGGCTCGGCTTTGCCGACGAGGCGCTGCGCTATCTGCCGGGGGAGCCTTCGGGAGAACCTGCGCGGCTTGCCCTCGCCGAGGTCTACCTCGAGACCGACCGCCCGGCAGAGGCATTCGGCACGCTGGCAGGCCTCCGGGGCCCGGCGGCGGAGCGGCTGCGGGCCAGGGCGCTCCTGGCGCTGGGCGATGCGCGCGGTGCGGCTGAGCTCTTCGCCGCGGCGGGCGACGCGAGGATGGCCGAAGGCGCGGCCGTCCGTGCCGGTGCGTGGGAGAGGCTGGAGGGGTCGGAGGACGAAACCCTCCGGGCGCTGGCCGAGGCCCGGTCCGGGCGCCCGGCGCCGCCGGGCAGCGACAGGGTGCCCGCTGCGGAGGAAGCCGTTGCCGCGCCGGGCGAGCGCGGCCGCCCGCCCGGGGCAGCCCATGATGCTGCCGTCGCGCCATCGGACGCCGAGAGACCCGGACGACCGTCCGGGTCCCCGAGCGGCCGCCCCGGTGCCGGCTCCGAAGCCGAGGGGGGCGCGACCGCGACGCCGGTTCCCGGCGACGGCGCCGCAGCCGTCCGCTCGGCCGCCGACGCGCCACCTGCCGGAGAGCTGACAGCCGGGGAGGCCGTCGCGGCGCCTGCCGGCGACCCCGCGCCGGCGGGCGACGGCGCGGCGACCGCCGCGCCCTTCGCCGGTCCGGCCGGGGAGACCGGGCCGCCCGATCCGCCTCGGGAGGGGCGCGTCGCGCGGGCGCGCTCGGCGCTGCAGTCCGCCCGCGCGGCGCGTGCGCTCGTCCAGTCCATCTTCTCGCGGGACGCCGGCGGAACGGCCCCGCCCTGACCCACCCGCCCGGCCCGATCATGTCCGGACAACGCCCGGAGAAGGCGCGGCTCGGGTCAAGAGCGTGCCACGGCCGGCATGGCGAGCCCCGTTCCCGGCGGGCCGCAGGGGCACTGCGGCACGGCCGATCTGGCCTCGAGCCCTGCCGCAGCGGGCCGCGCCGGCCGCGGCTGGCGACTGGCCCCTGCCCGATCCGTCCCTGCGCGCGCCGCCGCCGCCGCCGCGGGCGTGCTCTCCGGTCCGGCTTACCGAATCGCAACGCCTCGCCCCCTAGCCTGCGCGCATCGTCCGGCTGCAAGAACTGTGGGAAGGGCAAAAATGAGACGAGGGCGCGCATCCGGCAGGGTTCGACCTGGCTGCCAGCCGGTGCCCGACCCCGCGATCCATGACCACGCCAGAGCGATCCGTCTTCCGTCGCCTCGTGCTCCAGCCGCGCCCGACGCGGCCCCGCACGCGACCGATGCACCGCCCGGCCGATCCGGGGGAGGCGGCGCCGCCAGCCGCGGGGAAGCGTGCCCGGATCCGGCGCCCCGCGTCATGCCTGCACGGCAGGAGCCCCCGGGAAGGCACCTCAGACACCCCCACGCGGGCGCCGCTCCGTCGGCGAAGGGGGTCAGGAGCCTCGCCGCAGGCGCCATCGCCCGGGCCCGCGCGGCGCTGGCCGCCGCGGGCAGACCGTGGGCGGATGGCAGCGGCATCGGGGGAACGGCCCTGCCGGCCAGCGCGGCCGGCCCGGCTCCGATGCAGGCCGGCCGGCGAGCTCTCCCCCGCTTGCCGGCGATGGCGGATCTCCGGCCCTGCCGGCTTCCGCCACCGTCCCATGCGCAGCGGCTGTGGCAGGGTCGGGGGCGCCGTCTGGCCGCGGCCGTGATCGGGGCTGCCCTGCTCGCCGTCGCGGCGCCGGCACTGGCAGAGCGCTCCGCCGCCCCGGCGGATGCAGCCGCGCTCTGCGATGCGGCGGCGGCCCAGGCGTCCCGCGAGAGCGGCGTCCCGCTTTCGGTGCTGCGCGCGATCTCGCTCACCGAGACCGGCCGTCGCCGCGACGGCCGGTTCCGCCCGTGGCCCTGGACCGTCAACATGGAAGGGACGGGCAAGTGGTTCGACAGCGAGGAGGAGGCCCGCGCCTACGTGGCCCGCCACCACGCGCGGGGCGCACGGAGCTTCGACGTCGGCTGCTTCCAGCTCAACTTCCGCTGGCACGGGCACGGGTTCCGCTCGATCGAGGAGATGTTCCAGCCGCTCGCCAACGCCCGCTACGCGGCGCGCTTCCTGTCGGATCTGAAGGCCGAGACCGGCAGCTGGAGCCGCGCCGCCGGAGCCTACCACTCCCGCACGCCGCGCCATGCCGAGCGGTACCGCGCGCGCTTCGACCGGATCCTCGCCCAGATCGAGGGCGGCCCGCCGCCGCCGGAGCCGCCGCCCGAACTCCTGCGGGCCGCGGCCGAGCCGCCGGGCGCAGACGCCGCCGGCTCCCCCCCGCCCGAGACCGAGGCGCCGCGGGTGAACACCTTCCCCCTGCTCCAGGCATCCGCGGGTTCCGACGGCGCGTCGGCGCTCGGCTCGCTCGTGCCGCTCGGCCGGGGAGGGGACAGGCGCTTCATAGACCACCGCGGCGAGGCGGCAACCGGCGAGGGCGGCGATGCCGGCTGATCTCGCGGCGAGGCTCTTCCAGCCGACGGTGCTGCTCGCACTCGCCCTGATGGCGGTCATCGTGATGATGATCCTGCCGGTTCCCGCCTTCATCCTCGACGTGGGCCTCGCGGCCTCGTTCGCGCTCGCGATCCTGATCTTCACGATCACGCTCTTCATCGAGCGCCCGCTCGACTTCTCCGCCTTCCCGACGGTGCTCCTCGCCTCGCTGATGCTCCGGCTCTCGCTCAACGTCTCGTCCACCAAGCTCATCATCGGCGAGGGGCACACCGGCACCGATGCCGCGGGCGAGGTCATCGAGGGCGTCGCGATGTTCATCATGGGCGGCAGCGTGTTCCTCGGGCTCGTGGTCTTCTGCGTGCTGCTGATCGTCAACTTCGTGGTCATCACCAAGGGCGCCGGCCGCATGGCCGAGGTGGGGGCGCGCTTCGCGCTCGACGGGATGCCGGGCAAGCAGCTCGCCATCGACAGCGACATGTCGGCCGGCGCGATCGACCACCGCGAGGCCAAGGCCCGGCGCGAACGGGAACAGGCCGAGACCACGTTCTTCGGCTCGCTCGACGGCGCGTCGAAGTTCGTCAAGGGCGATGCGGTCGCCGGTCTCCTCATCACGCTCCTGAACCTGGTCATGGGCGTGATCATGGGGACGCTGGTGCACGGGATGCCGGCCGGCGCCGCGTTCGAGACCTATGCGATCCTGACCGTCGGCGACGGCCTCGTGAGCCAGATCCCGGCCGTAATCATCTCGATCGCATCGGCACTCCTGCTTGCCCGGGGCGGCGCGACCGGGGCGACCGACACGGCGCTCGGCGCCCAGCTCGGCCGCTATCCGGCCGCCCTCGCCACCGTGGCGGTGATGATGGCGCTCTTCGCCTTCGTGCCCGGCCTGCCGCTGGTTCCGTTCCTGGCGGGGGCCGCGGTCGTGGGCTGGTTCGCGTGGACGACCTCGAAGGCCGGCGCGCGCGATCCGGCCGACGATCCGCAGGCCGCAGCGCCGCCTGCGGCCGCGGAGAAGCCGATGGGCGACATCCTCGACCTCGACGACATCCACGTGGAATTCGCGCCCGACCTCGTGTCGATGGTGCTCGATCCGGCGACCGGTCTCGAGGCACGCATCGCCAACATGCGCCGGCATGTCGCCACGACATACGGCGTCATTCTCCCCGAGATGCGCCTGACGGACAACGCCAACCTGCCCCCCGGCACCTATGCGGTGCGGATCCAGGGCGTCGAGCAGGCGCAGAACCGCGTCCGCCCCGAGGCGGTCCTTGCACTGACCGCCGGGGCCGAGGCCGAGCCGCCGCCGGGCGAAGAGGTGCGGGAGCCGGTCTACGGCGCCCCGGCCCGCTGGATCGCGCCCGACGCGCGGGAGGAGGCCGCGCTGATGGGGCTGACCGTGGTGACGCCGACGGAGGTGCTTGCCACGCACGTCCTCGAGATCATCAAGCGGAACCTGCCGCGTCTTCTCACGCTCAAGGCGCTCAGGCGGCTTCTCGACGAGCTCTGCCGGCTCTCCGACAGCGCGCGCGCCGAGGCGAACCGGCGGATGATCGACGAACTGATCCCCGAGAAGGTTCCGGTGGACACGCTTCTCGCCGTGCTGCGGCTCCTGCTCGACGAGCGGGTGTCGATCCGGAACCTGCCGCTGATCCTCGAGGCGACCGCCGAGATGCGCCACACCGGCGCGCCCCCCGAGACGATCTGCGAGCATGTCCGCCACCGGCTGGGATTCCAGCTCGTCGCCGAGTTGCGCCGGGCGGACGGGACGATCCCGCTGATCCAGCTTGCCCCGGAGTGGGAGCAGACCTTCGCCCGCTACGAGATCGAGGGCGAGCGCGGCCAGACCGACGTGGCGCTGCCGCCCGACGAGTTCAACCGCCTCGCGCGCACCGTCGCCGAGAAGCTCGCCCGCGCCGGAGACAACGGGGCGAACCCCGCGGTCGTCACCTCGACGCGGCGCCGGCGGTTCCTGCGCACGGTGCTGAAGGCCAAGGGCATCCCCGCGCCGGTCCTGTCCTTCGAGGAGATCGGACTAGAGGCCCGGCCGGCGCTGGTCGGGCTGGTGCCCGCTTGACGGACGCGCTCGCCGAACTCGTCGGGATCGGGCAGGCGGGCCTTGCCGCGTGGTTCGCCGTGTTCCTGCGCGTCGGTGCGGTGATGGCGGTGCTGCCGGCCTTCGGCGAGCAGGCGGTGCCGGCGCGGGTGAGGCTTGCGCTGGCGCTCGCCTTCACCTTCATCGTCGCTCCTGCCGCGCCCGTCCTGCCGCTCGACGGCCCCGCGGCATCGGTCGGGAGGGCGCTCGCGGCGGAGATCCTGTCGGGCCTTCTCCTCGGGCTCGGGCTGCGGCTCCTGGTGCTCGGCTTGCAGACCGCAGGCGCGATGGCGGCGCAGGCGACCTCGCTCGCGCAGATATTCGGCGGCAGTGCCGGGGTGGATCCGCAGCCGGCGATCGCGCATGTGCTGACGATCGGAGGGCTGGCACTCGCGGTGCTCGCCGACCTTCACGTCCGCGTCGCGGAGGCGCTGATCGCCTCCTACGCCGCCTTCCCGGCCGGAATCATGCCGCATGCCGGACTGGTGGCGTCGTGGGGAACCTTCCGCGTCGCCGAGGCCTTCGCCATGGGCTTCACGCTCGCCGCACCCTTCGTCGCGGCGTCGCTCGTCTACAACGTGGCGCTCGGCGTCATCAACCGGGCGATGCCGCAGCTCATGGTCGCCTTCGTGGGCGCCCCCGCGCTCACCCTCGGGGGGCTGGCGCTCTTCGCGCTGGCCGCACCCTCGCTCCTCGAGGTGTGGCTCGCGGCGCTCGGGGCCCACCTCGCGGATCCGCTGGCGGCCGGGCGATGAGCGCACCCGACGAGGACGACGGCGGCGACAAGCCGCACGACCCCACCCCGCGCAGGCTGGAGGAAGCGCGGCGCAAGGGCCAGATCCCGCGGTCCCAGGACCTGACCGCGGCCGGGGCGTGGCTGGGCCTGGTCGCGGCCTTCCTCGCCTTCGGGAGCTGGAGCGTGGAGCGGATCGGCACCCTCTCGGCCACGATGATCGGCCAGGCCGACCGGCTCGCGCCCCTGCTGCTCGAGGGCGGAACCGGAGCGGCCGGAGGCTTGCTCGGCGCCGTCTCGATCGGCGCGGCGCCCTGGTTCCTGATTCCCGCGGCGGGCGCGATCCTGGCTGTGGTCGCCCAGCGCGGCTTCGTCGTCACGGGGGAGAACCTCGCGCCGAAGCTGTCGCGGATCTCGCCGATCGCGGCGGCAAGGCAGAAGTTCGGGCGGGAGGGGCTCTTCGAATTCGGCAAGTCGACCCTGAAACTCGCCCTCGTCGGTCTGGTCCTCGGCCTGCACCTCGCGCGGGAGGGGGAAACCATCCTCTCCCTCGCGCGTCTGCAGGCCAATCCGGCGGCAGCGGAGCTTGCGCGGCTCCTCGGCGGCTTTCTCGCCGTGGTGCTTGCGATCACCCTCGTCCTCGGCGCCCTCGACGCGCTCTGGCAGCGGTTCGAGCATTTCCGGCGGAACCGGATGTCGCTCAAGGAACTCCGGGACGAGGCGAAGGAAAGCGAGGGCGATCCGCATCTGCGCCAGGAACGCAGGCGGCGCGGCTTCGACATCGCCACCAACCGGATGCTGGCCGACGTGCCCAAGGCCGACGTGGTGATCGTGAACCCCACCCACTTCGCCGTGGCGCTGAAGTGGAGCCGCAGGAAGGGCGCGGCGCCGGTCTGCGTCGCGAAGGGGGTCGACGAGGTCGCGGCGCGGATCCGGGCCGCGGCGGCGGAGGCAGGCGTGCCGATCCACCGCGACCCGCCCACCGCACGGGCGCTCCATGCGACGGTGAACCTCGGCGAGGAGGTCCGCCCCGAGCACTACCGCGCCGTCGCCGCGGCCATCCGCTTCGCGGAGCGGATGCGCAGCCGGGCAAGGGCGGCGGGGCGGCGGTGACGGGTCGGCGCCACGCAGCGTTCGCAGGGCTTGCAGAGCTCGCGCGGCTGGTGCTCGAGGCCGAGCTGTCGGCACTGCGCGGCCGGCGCGAAGCCCTCGCGCGCACCGAGGCCCGGCTCGCCGACCTCTCGACCGCCGTCGAGCGTCAGGCGGCCATCGTCGCGCAGGACCTCGAGGCGCCGGTCGCCGGTCCGGTTCATGCCCGCTGGGGCGCCTGGGTGGAGGTGCGCCGGATCGAGCTCAACCTGCGGCTCGCGCGCGGCCGCGCCGAGGCCGAGGCTGCCCGGCAGACCGCGCGCGACGCCTTCGGCCGGGCCGAGGCGCTCCGCCGGGCCGCCGAATGCGAGGCGCTGAAGGCACGCAAGTCGGCGCTTGCCAGGGCGCGCCGCGGCGGCGGCTGAGCGGACGCCAGCGCCAAACACGTGCCGGGCAGGGCGTGCCGGAGGGGTGGCGCATCGGGTCGGGCACCCCCTTCGCTCGGGCAGGCACCCGGCCCGAGCGGCACGTTCCGCAACCGGGACGGCCACGGCAACCGGAGACGGACCATCTGCCTCCGCGCCACCGCGGCACGCATCCTGCGCCCGCACCGCATCCGCCGCGTCCTCGCTCGGCACCGGTGACGCGGGCCGGGCGGGCTCAGCTGTCCTGACGCATCATGTCGATGATGAGCACGTCGGAGACGAGATCGCCCAGCACGCCCTGCGCCGCTTCGAGCAGGCCGGCGCGCAACGTCCTGAGCGCGCTCGCAGCGGTGAAGTTTCCGTCGAACCCGCCTGCGTTCGCATGGGCGAAGAGAACCTGCAGGAACGCATCCCGGAGCTTGGGCTCGTGGGCGAACACGCCCTCGCGCCCGCCTGCACCGACCTCGAGGCTGACCGACAGGACGACGAGGGCCGTGACCCTTCCCTCCCCGACCACCGGCACGACGAACTGGTTGTTGAGCTTGACGAATTCCCGCGCGGCGGCGGGGGCATCGCCGGCAGGGGTGCCGTGGCTGGGCCGTGGCGGCACGTCCCCGCCCCCGTCCGTCGCCCTGCCGCCTTCCTCCGGGCCGCCGGCCTGCCCCTGATCCTCCGCAGGCGCTTCCGCGTCGGAGGGCGGACGCAGTGCGAGCCCGGCGCCGACCCCGCCGCCGAGGCCGGCGAGCGCAAGGAGTGCCGGCAGAAGCAGGCGCTTCATCGCCGGAGTTCCTCAGAACGGCAGCAGGATGTCGGCCACCTGCTGGCCGAGCCTGGGCTGCTGCACGTCGGTGATCTGGCCCCGCCCGCCGTAGGAGATGCGGGCCGCGGCGATCTTGTCGTAGGTGATCTCGTTCTGTCGCGTGATGTCGGTCGGGCGGACGTAGCCGGTGACGATCAGTTCCCGCATCTCGAAGTTCACGCGCACTTCCTGGGTGCCCTCGATCCTGAGGACGCCGTTCGGCAGGACTTCCACCACGGTGGCGGCGACCCGGAGCGTCAGCTTCTCGCGACGGCGCACCGCGCCCTCTCCGGAGGAGGACCCCGACGACGAGAAGTCGACTGCCGGGTTGAGCGAGGCGCCCGCGGGGAGGGCTTCGTTGATCCGCTGCGGGATGCCCACGAGCGAGGGGATCGCCATCCGCTCCCTCCCGTCGCGCGACCTCTCGCTGCTGTTCGAGATCTCGGCCCGCTCGTCGATCTCGATGACGACGGTGAGGATGTCGCCGCGGGTGGCGGCGCGACGGTCGCCGAGCAGGGACTGGCGGCTCGCGTTCCAGAGCGAGGCCTGGTCATCCCGCGCCTCTTCCGCCGCCGGGAAGGCGGCGTTGGTCATCGCGTAGTACTCGTTGCTGCCCTCGGTCGGCGTGAACTCCGGCGCGCGGCCGACCTGGTCGAGCCGGCCGCAAGCGGCAAGCGCGGCGATCGCGAGGATGCAGATGCGGGCGGAATTGTGCATGGAACGGACCTCATGAGCCGGAGAGGGCGCCGACAGCGACCCGGCCGTCGGCTTCGACGGTGCCGGTCACGGCGGTGCGCGAGGACAGGTTGAGCACGCGGATGCGGTCGCCGGGGCCGCCGCGGCCGAGCGACCGCCCCTCGGCGGTGATCGTGAGCCCGCCGCTGCGGAAGACGAGGACCACGAGCGCGTTGCGTTCGACGACGGCGGCCGGGCCGAGGTCCGACGGGCGGATGGGCCGGCCCTCGTAGAGCATGGCGCGGGCCTCGAGGCCGACGGCCTCGTCGGGATGGCGGAGTGCGCCCGGCACTTCGCCCTCGACGACGGTCACGTCGCCGGGCATCACGACCGAAAGCGCGCGCACGGTGCGCGCTGCAACGAGCGTGTCGGCCCCTGCGGCGGCCGGGCCGAGAACTGCCGCGGCGACTGCGGCGAAGGGGAGGGCGCGCATCGTCAACGGATCTGCGTCGTGGCGCCGAGCATCTGGTCGGCGGCGGTGATGACCTTGGCGTTGAGCTCGTAGCCCCGCTGCGCCTCGATCAGGTCGGTCAGTTCCTTGACGGGATCGACGGCGCTTTCCTCGAGGTAGCCCTGCCGCAGGGTGCCGAGCCCGTCGACGCCCGGCACCGAGACCTGCGCCGGGCCGGAGGCGGGCGTCTCCAGGAAGAGGTTCGAGCCGACCGCCTCGAGCCCCTTCTCGTTCGCGAAGCCTGCGAGCGTGATCTGGCCGAGAAGCTCCGGCTCCACACGGTCGCTGAAGTAGGCGTAGACCTGACCGTCGGCATTGACCGAGATCGAGCGCGCCTCGGGCGGGATCGTGATGTCGGGCACGACCGGGTAGCCGTCGGAGGTGACGACCTGGCCTTCGGCCGAGCGCTTCAGTCCGCCGTCGCGGGTATAGGCGGACAGGCCCGACGGCAGGCGGACCTCGATGTAGCCGTGGCCGTCGATGGCGAGATCCAGGTCGCCGCCGGTCGCGGCGAGGGTGCCCTGCGCGACGAGCAGCGTCACCGCGGCCGGCCGCACGCCGAGGCCGAGCTGGACGCCGGTCGGCACGACCGTGCCGTCGGCCGCGTTGATGGTGCCGGCGCGGGTGGCCTGCTGGTAGTGCAGGTCGGCGAACTCGGCGCGGCGGGCGTTGTAGCCCGTGGTCGACATGTTCGCGAGGTTGTTCGAGATCACCTCGACCCGCATGGCCTGGGCGCTCATTCCGGTGGCGGCGATCGACAGGGCGCGCATGGGGGATCCTCAGCGGGAGAAGCTGCGCAGGACGGCGCGGATGCGCTCGTCCTCGCGGTCGAGGAATGTCTGGCCGAGTTCGTAGGCGCGGCTGACCTCGATCATCCGGGTGATCTCGGACACGGGCGAGACGTTCGAACCCTCGAGGAAGCCCTGCACGAGCTTGCGTTCCTCCACCGGCTCCCATCCGCCGGGGGCCGCGAACCGGGTTCCGTGCTCGCGCACGAGCTGGAGGGGATCGAGCGGGCGGAAGACGCCGATCTCGGCAACGGGCTGACCGTCGGCCGAGAGCGTGCCATCGGTTCCGAGCGCGACGGACTTCGCGCCGGGGGGCAGGAAGACCGGGGCCCCGCCGGCGTCGAGGAGCTGGGCGCCGTCCGCGGCGAGGAGTTCTCCCTCCGGCCCGGGGGTGAAGGCGCCGGCGCGGGTCAGCCTTTCGCCCTCAGGCGTCATCACGAGAAAGAAGCCCTCGCCCTCGATGGCGAAGTCGAAGGTTCCGCCGGTGCGTTCGAGCGGGCCCTGGCGTTCGTCCGTCAGTCGCGCGGCGGCGTCGGCCATCGACAGCGAGGGGCCGCCGTCATCCGGCCGGGCGACGTGCTCGGCGAAGATCACGCCCTCGCGCCGGTAGCCGGTGGTGGAAAGGTTGGCGATGTTGTTCGCCACCGCCTGCATTTCCCGCAGCAGTCCGGCCTGCCGCGTCAGGGTGACGTAGCCTGCGTTGTCCATGGCTCAGCTCCCCGCGATCAGCGGAATCAGCGTTCCGGTCCAGAAGCCGGTCAGCGTCTCGGTCATGAAGCCCATCGAGAGCCAGAACACGGCCAGCATCGCGGCGAGCTTCGGCACGAAGGTCAGCGTCATCTCCTGGATCGAGGTCAGCGCCTGGAACAGGCCGACGGCGATCCCGGCGACGAGCGCGACCGTCAGCAGGGGCGTCGACACGATCACCGAGATCCACAGCCCGTGGCGAAGCGTGTCGTAGAAGACGAGCTCATCCATCAGACCGGCATCCTCAGGATCTCCTGGTAGGCTTCGACCACCTTGTCGCGCACCGTCACGGCCGTCTCGACGGCAAGCTCGGTCTGGGCGAGCGCCTGGACGAGGGCGTAGGGGTCGGCGTCGCCCGTCATCGCGGCCCTGGCAGTGCGTTCGCCCTGGCGGAGGGTCTCGGCGAAGTCCTGCGCGACTCGGCCGAAGGGCCCGCCCGCGTCCGCGGCAGCGGCGTCTCGCGCGCCCGGCTGTGTCGCCGGGCGCGCCTGCTGGTAGAGCTGTGCGACGTAGGAGGATCTCACGTCCATTCTGGCGTTCTCCTATCGGCGGAGCAGCTCGATCAGGGCGGACTGCATCTGCCGCGCCTGGTCGAACATCCTGAGGTTCGCCTCGTAGCTGCGCTGCGCTTCGCGCGCGTCAGCGATCTCGACCACCAGATCGACATTCGAGCCGTCGTAGTGGCCGGTTGCGTCCGCCAGCGGGTGGCTGGGGTTGTAGATCCGCGCAAGCGCGGAATGGTCGAGCGTGACCGGTCCGGTCTCGACCCGGCCGGTGCGGCGACCGCCCTCCACCTCTTCCGCGAAGCTGACCTGCTTGCGGTGGTAGCCGGGCGTGTCGGCATTGGCGATGTTCTCGGAGACGTGGCGCAGCCGCGACGCCTGGGCCTGCATCCCGCTGGCCGAAAGGGCGAGGGTCCTGGCGAGGTCGCTCATCGCTCACGGCTTTCCTAGCGGGGCCGGCCGAGGCTGGTGCGCAGGACGCCGAGGGCGTTCTGGTAGATCGAGAGCGCCAGGTCGTGCTGATGGCGCACCTCGGCCGCCTTCATCATCTCGGCCTCCACCGAGACGCCGTTGCCGTTGGGGGAGGCGGCGCCCGGCACGGGCCGCGGGCGCGCCTCCGCGGGCGCGCCGCCAGCCTCTGCGGTACCGACATGGCCGGACCGCGTCACCCGGAGGGCGAAGTCGGTCCCGGCGGTGCGCCAGGCCTCGGCGAAGGTCGGCAGGTCAACCGGGCGGTAGCCCGGCGTGTCGGCATTGGCGATGTTGCGGGCGATGGCGGACTGGCGGGCGGCGGCATGGGCCGCCATGGCCTGCGCCTGCCTGAGCACGTCCAGTCTCTCGAACATCGGGATTCTCCCGCCAGGTCTCTGCCTTCAACCAAGGCTTAAGGGCGATTCCTTTAGAAACGGTTGCGCGCAGAAGGCGCGGGACCGGAGGCGGGATGGCAGGGTCGGTGTTCGAGGGGCTGCTGGCGGAACTGACCGCGCTGACGCCGGTCCGGCCGGTCGGCCGGGTGGAGGAGGTCGCCGGAAACCGGGTCGTCCTCGGGGGGCTTGCCCGGCAGGCCGCCCTGGGCGACGTCGTGCGCATCTCGCTGCCGGGCGGACGCGGCCTCGGGGGCGAGGTCATCGCCCTCCGCGACGGGAGCGTCACGGTGCTGCCGGAGGGTTCGGCCGAGGGCGTCCAGATCGGGCTGCCGGCCGCGCTGATCGGGCCGGCCGCGCTCTTCCCGCATGACGGCTGGATCGGCCGGATCGTCGATCCCTACGGCCGTCCGCTCGACGGACGCCCGCTGTTCCGCGGCCCTGCCGCCCGCCCCTTGCGCGCACCGCCGCCGCCCCCTGCCGAACGTCGGGCGATGGGCGGGCGGCTGGCCACGGGCGTCGCCGTCTTCGACACGCTGCTGCCGATCGTGCGCGGCCAGCGGATCGGCCTCTTTGCCGGGTCGGGCGTGGGCAAGTCCACCCTGCTCGGGAAGCTGGCGCGGGGGCTCGATGCCGATGTTGTGGTGATCGCCCTCGTGGGCGAGCGGGGGCGGGAGCTGCGCGAGTTCGTCGAGCACGTCCTCGGGCCCGAGGGCATGGCTCGGGCGGTCGTCGTCGCGGCGACGTCCGACCGCTCGCCGCTCGAACGCCGGCGCTGCGCGCTCGCCGCGATGGCGGTCGCCGAGCATTTCCGCGACGGCGGCCGGCACGTGCTCTACCTCGCGGACTCGGTGACCCGGTTCGCCGAGGCGCACCGCGAGATCGCGCTCGCCTCCGGCGAGACCGCAGCGCTCGGCGGCCATCCCCCCTCGCTTGCCCACCAGATCATGGCGCTGGCCGAGCGCGCGGGGCCCGGCGCGGGCGAGCAGGGCGACATCACCGCGGTGTTCTCGGTCCTCGTCGCGGGATCGGACATGGAGGAGCCGGTGGCCGACATCCTGCGCGGGGTGCTCGACGGGCATGTCGTCATGGACCGTGCGATCGCCGAGCGCGGGCGGTTTCCCGCGATCGACCTGCTGCGGTCCGTCTCGCGCTCGCTGCCGCGTGCGGCGAGCGATGAGGAAAACGCCATGATCGCCGCCGCGCGCCGCCTTCTCGGCGCCTACGACCGGTCGGAGATGATGATCCAGGCCGGGCTTTACGCGAAAGGGTCCGACCCGGTCCTGGACGAGGCCATCCGGGTCTGGCCCGCACTCGACGCCTTTCTCGCCGAGGATGCCCCGGACGGCGTCGGCGCGAGCTTTGCCCGCCTCGCCGCGTGCCTCGAGCCGCGCGCCGCGGGCCATCGGCCGGCGCCGCCGATCGTTCCGGAGGAGCCGGAGGCAGCGCCCCGGCCCTTCAGCCTGGAGGATTGAGGATGGTGCCTTCCGGTCTGGCGCGCTGACAGGAGTCCCGGGAATCCGGGGCGCGCTGTCCCCCAAGGTCAGGCAGCTGCGCCCCGCAGCGCCTGAGGGGCTTCCCCGCCCTGCGGGCCGCGGAGCGGCGCTGACTCTGGCCGGGTAATGGCGCGATCAGGCATGTTCGGCGCGCCCGGGCGGAACGGCCGCCGGGACGCCGCAGCCGCAACCCCGGCCCGCGGCCCGATGGACGGCGGGCAGCCTCCCTGCTAGCCGTGTGCGATGGAACCGCCGCTCGGCCCGGCCTTCCGCCGGTTCGTGGCGGCAAGCGGGCTCACCAACCTCGCCGACGGGATCGCCACCCTCGCCTGGGCCTGGGTGGCCTCGCTCCTCACGCGCGACGCGCTGCTCATCGCGCTCGTCCCGGTGGCGCTGCGGCTGCCGTGGTTCCTGTTCGCCCTGCCCGCCGGCATCGTCACCGACCGGATCGACCGGCGGCGTCTGATCCTCGCGATGGATGTCTGCCGCGGCGGCGCCTTCGCGGTGGCGGCCGGAGCGGTCGTCGCCGCGACGCCGTTCCCGGCCGTGCCGCCCGCCGGTGTCTCGCTGCCATGGCTCTACTGGGCGATCCTTGCCGCGGCACTTGCGGTCGGAGCCGCCGAGGTGTTCCGCGACAACGCCGCCCAGACGATGCTGCCCGCGCTGGTCCCGCACGCCCGGCTCGAGGCGGCGAACGGGCGGCTCTGGAGCGTGGAGATGGTGGCGAACGCGCTCGTCGGCCCGCCGCTCGCGGCCCTGCTGATCGGGGTCGCGCTGGCGCTTCCCTTCGCAGCGAACGCCGCACTGTACGGCGCTGCGGTGATCCTGGTGCTCGGCGTCGCCGGTCACTTCCGGCCGGCCGGGAACGGACCGCGCGACTGGCGGCGCGAACTGAAGGAAGGCGCCGCGTTCCTCGCGGCATCGCCGCTTCTGCGGCTTCTCGCGGTCGTGACCGGGGTCTGGAACCTGTTCTTCCAGATGGCGATGATCGCCCTCATCCTTTTCACGCAGGAGGTGCTTGGCCTCGGCGCCGCCGGCTACGGCCTGATCCTCGCCGCGGGCGCCCTCGGCGGCGTCGCGGGGGGCGTCTTCGCCGAACGGATCGTGCGCCGGGTCGGGCCGGCGGCGGCGGCGCAGTGGTCGCTCCTGACCTCGGCGCCGTGCTTCCTCGGCATCGCCCTCATGCCGGAGCCGCTGGCCGTGGCCGCGGTGCTTGCGCTGTTCGAGTTTGCCGGCATCGTCTGGAACACCGTCTCGGTCAGCTACCGTCAGCGCACGATCCCCGACGCGCTGCTCGGTCGGGTGAACAGCCTCTACCGGCTCCTCGCCTGGGGGATGATGCCGGTCGGGCTCCTCGCCTCGGGGGTCGTGGTGCGGGCCGCGGAACCCGCTGCCGGACGCGAGGCCGCGCTTGCCGCACCGTTCCTTCTGGCCGCGGCGGGGGCGCTTCTGCTGACGCTCGCGGCCTGGCGGGGCCTGGGGCGCGGCCTCGCGCGGACGTTGTGAGCCGCCGGACCCCGCGCTATCAGGGCGAGGGTGGGGAGGACCGACATGGCGAAACCGCGTTTCACGCCGGACGAGGCGCTGGCCTATCACCTGGAGCCCCGGCCGGGGAAGTTCGACATCGTGGCCTCGAAGCCCATGACGACGCAGCGCGACCTGTCGCTCGCCTATTCGCCGGGCGTGGCCGTTCCGGTGGAGGCCATCGCCGGGAACCCCGAAACGGCCTACGACTACACGACCAAGGGCAACCTCGTCGCCGTCGTGTCGAACGGCACGGCGATCCTCGGCCTCGGCAACCTCGGCGCGCTGGCCGCCAAGCCGGTGATGGAGGGCAAGGCCGTGCTCTTCAAGCGGTTCGCCGACGTGAACGCCATCGACATCGAGCTTGCCACCGAGGATCCCGACGAGATCATCCGCGCCGTCAGGCTGATGGAGCCGACCTTCGGCGGCATCAACCTCGAGGACATCAAGGCGCCCGAATGCTTCATCATCGAGCAGGCGCTGAAGGAGACGATGGACATCCCCGTCTTCCACGACGACCAGCACGGCACCGCCGTGATCTGCGCCGCCGGCCTCATCAACGCCCTTCACCTGACCGGCAAGAAGCTCGCCGACTGCCGGATCGTGATGAACGGCGCCGGCGCGGCCGGGATCGCCTGCCTCGAGCTTCTCAAGGCGATGGGTGCCCGGCACGACAACTGCATCATGTGCGATACCAAGGGGGTCATCTGGCAGGGCCGGACCGAGGGCATGAACCAGTGGAAATCGGCCCACGCCACGCGCACCGACGCCCGCACGCTGGAAGACGCGATGAAAGGCGCCGACGTCTTCCTCGGGGTCAGCGCGAAGGGCGCGGTCACGCAGGAGATGGTCGCCTCGATGGCGAAGGACCCGATCATCTTCGCCATGGCCAACCCCGATCCCGAGATCACCCCCGAGGAGGCGCACGAGGTGCGACCCGACGCGATCGTGGCCACGGGGCGATCGGATTACCCCAACCAGGTCAACAACGTGCTGGGGTTCCCCTACCTGTTCCGCGGCGCGCTCGACATCCATGCCCGCGCGATCAACGACGCGATGAAGATCGCCTGCGCGGAGGCCCTGGCGGCGCTGGCGCGCGAGGACGTGCCCGACGAGGTCGCCATGGCCTACGGCCGCAAGCTCGCCTTCGGGCGCGACTACATCATTCCCACGCCCTTCGATCCGCGGCTGATCCACCGCATCCCGCCTGCGGTGGCAAAGGCGGGCATGGATACCGGCGTCGCACGCCGGCCGATCATCGACATGGCGGCCTACGAACTGGGCCTGAAGGCGCGGATGGACCCGACCGCCACGATCCTGCAGGGCATCCACAACCGCGCACGGGCAGCGCAGGCGCGGATGATCTTCGCCGAGGGCGACGATCCGCGGGTGCTGCGCGCGGCGGTGGCATGGCAGCGCGCCGGCCTCGGCAAGGCGCTGGTCGTCGGACGCGAGGCGGACGTGGAGGAGAAGCTGACGGCCGCCGGGCTCGAGGACGCGGTGCGGGAGATCGAGGTGGTGAATGCCGCGAGCACGTCGCACCTCGAGACCTACAAGGCATTCCTCTACGAGCGGCTGCAACGCAGCGGCTTCGACCAGATCGACGTGCACCGGCTGGCCGCGCACGACCGGCACGTCTTCTCGGCGCTGATGCTCGCGCACGGCCACGGCGACGCGATGATCACCGGCGCCACGCGCAAGTCCGCGCATGTGCTGGGCCTCATCAACCATGTCTTCGACGTGCGCCCGGAGGACGGCGCGGTGGGCGTGACGGCGGTGCTGCACAAGGGCCGCATCGTGCTGATCGCCGACACGCTGGTGCACGAATGGCCCAACGCCGAGGACCTTGCCACCATTGCCGTCCGCGCGGCGGCGATTGCGCGCGAGCTCGGGCTCGAGCCGCGGGTGGCCTTCGCCTCGTTCTCGACCTTCGGCTACCCGGTCAGCGAACGGGCGACGAAGATGCACGAGGCGCCGAAGGTGCTCGACGCCTGGGGCGTCGATTTCGAATACGACGGCGAGATGACCGTGGACGTGGCCCTGAACCCGGCCGCGATGGCGCATTATCCGTTCTGCCGGCTGACGGGTCCGGCGAACATCCTCGTGGTGCCGGCCCGCCACTCGGCCTCGATCTCGGTCAAGCTGATACAGGAGATGGCGGGTGCGACGGTGATCGGCCCGATCCTCTCCGGTGCCGGCGCCTCGATCCAGATCTGCTCGATGGGCTCGACCGTGAGCGACATCCTGAACATGGCCGCCATCGCCGCCTGCCGCCTGGGGTGACGCAGCGGCCGCGGGCGGGCAGGGCGCCGGAACCCGGGCCCCGCGCCCCGAAGCGCGGTCAGTCGCGCCCGATCAGCTCCCGGATCGCGTCGCTGCGGGCCCTGCTTGCGGGGTGCGTCGAAAGCCACGAGGGGCCGTCGCCGTAGGTCTCGCGGATCTGGTCGAAGAACGCGATCAGGCCGGCGGGGTCGAAGCCGGCCTCCGCCGCGAGCGCCACCCCGAAGGCGTCGGCCTCGCTCTCGCTCCGGCGAGAGAAGGGAAGCGAGAGGAACACGTTCCCTTCCAGCACGATGTCCTCGACGATGGGCACGGTCTCCCCCGCGAGCAGCGCGACCAGAACCGCGATGCCGAGCGAGCGGTAGACCTGCCGCAGCCCGTGCTGCTCCACGACATGGCCGATCTCGTGCGCAAGGACGCCCGCCTGGACATCCGCGTCCGGGAACATGGTCACGAGTTCGTCCGAGAGGATGACGGTGCCACCCGGCAGGGCCACGGCGTTCGGGCCCATGCCGCGCAGCGACCGGAACTCGAGCCGGAAATCGTGCGCCGCCCGCGTCTCCGGGTCGAGCGTGTCGAGGAGCCGGACGAAGGTGGCCTCGGCGCGCGCCCTGTCTCCGGGGGGCAGGGCCGAGGGCCCGGCCACGCTGAGGTCGAGCGTGTCGAGCATGCCCGCGTCGATCGCGTCGATCGCGGCGGCGGGCGTCAGCGCCAGCGCAGCCGCCGCCATGAAGTCGAGCCCGTAGCGCCAGAGCGCCCAGACGGTTCCGACGATCGCGAGGAGGACAAGGACGAGCCGCGGGTGGAAACGCTCGGCCGCATGGACGATAGACCAGCGGTCCCGGCCGAGCGCCGCCTCGACCGCCGCGTGGTCGTCGGTCTCGAAGAGGGTGCCGTCGGGCAGGACGATCCGGCGCGGGGTGGTGCCGAGCCTCGGCTCGATCCTCAGTGACGGGCGCGGACATTCCTGATGCCGCGTGCCGTCGCCGAGGACGAGCACCGCGGCATCGCCGGCAAGGTGCAGCACCGCGGCGTGCACACGCGACGCGCCCGCCGGGATCGCACGTCCCCGGATGGTCGCCCCGGATGGTCCGTCACCCTCGCCCATCGCCGGCAGGGATCACACCGGGATGCCGATGTCGATCCCCTCGATGTCGGCGTAGGCATCGCCCAGCGCGGACGTCCGGGCAGGCAGCGTGCCGATGAAGTCGTCGAGCGAGCCGCCCGGGATCAGTCGGGAATGCGCGGCGTAGTAGCGCGCAAGCCGGATCTGCGCCCAGGGCATCATCAGGCCGAGCGTCAGGATCACCACGATCGCGTTCGTCACCGCGATCCAGATGAGCGTCATCGGCCGCACGTCGGAATGGAAGCGGTGCCTCCCGTCGAGCGTGGTGCCGTTGAACACGGTGTTGCGGATGAAGGCCTGGTAGATCACGCCCGCAGGCAGGATGCCGAGCAACAGGAAGCCGTAGATGCCTCCCATGAGGCGGACCGCCATAGCGGGGTCGCGCTCGAACGCGGCGGGATCGTGAAGGTTGGCCATCATCGTTGCGACGATCGGCGCCACGGTGAAGAGGCCGATCAGGATCACCCAGCCCAGCGCGGCGAAGAGCGCGGCGTAGAACCCGCCGATCGGCGCGTCGAAATCGAACGGCGCGGCGCCGAGCCGGTGGTTGCCCACGGCAAAGCGCCGGCGGGCGCGGTCGGCGAAGGGGAAGGCGAGATAGAGCGTCAGGGCAGCAAGCAGCGGATAGAGCAGGAAGGCCAGGAAGGCGCCGAGAGGCCGGCCGTCGAAGCCGAAGCGCACGTTCGCCCAGCTCGACATGGCGGCGTTGAACCTGAGCGCGGCGACGAGAAGCCAGGGCAGGACGACAAGCAGCGCCAGGATGAAGAAGATCCCGATTGCCGGGACCGCGCTTGCGAGCGACACGATCACGATGCCGATCACGATGATGATCCGCCCGAGCAGGATCTGCATCCCGGTGGCGTGGTAGTCGAAGTTGCGGCCGGCGACGTAGGTATTCTGATAGAAGTACTTCTTGGTGCGCACCTTGGCCCAGGCGGAATAGATGCCGACGGTCACGATCGACAGCAGGAGGTTGACGATCCAGATGCCGAACCATTCCCCGGCACGACCGCGGAACTCGAAAGGCACTGGCCGGCCAGTCAGGGCATCGTAGTCCATCGTTACTGTCCCTTCGTTCCTCGTAACGTTACGGATTGGGCTCCTACAGCCCGATTGTGTCGCCTTTGCTGCAGAATTGAGGCAAGCGTTGCGTTGTGGAACGGGGCCGGACACGGAGAAGGAAATGTCGGAGGTCAGCACACATCAGGCCGAGGAGGACGCACGGAACGCGTCGATCCTGATCTGGGTGAACGGCGCACTGAAGCCGCGGGCCGAGGCGGTCGTCTCGGTCTACGACTCGGGCTTCATGCTGGGCGACGGAGTCTGGGAGGGAATCCGGCTCTACGACGGGCGATGGGCCTTCCTCGACGAGCACCTCGAGCGCCTGTTCGAGGCCGCCAAGGCGATCGACCTCGACATCGGCCGAAGCCCCGAGGAGGTGAAGGCGGCGCTCCTCGAGACCCAGGCCGCGAACGGCATGCACACCGATGCGCATGCCCGGCTGATGGTCACGCGCGGGGTCAAGACCCGGCCGTTCCAGCACCCGGGCTTCAGCCGGTCGGGTCCGACGATGGTCATCATCATGGAGCATTCGCGCCCGAAGCTGCCGCGCCCGATCCGGCTGGCGACCGTGCCGAACATCCGCGGGCTGCCGATGAGCCAGGATCCGAAGCTCAACTCGCATTCGAAGCTCAACTGCATCCTCGCCTGCATCGCTGCCGAGAAGGCGGGTGCGGACGAGGCGCTGATGCTCGATGTCCACGGCTTCGTGAACACGACCAACGCCTGCAACTTCTTCATCGTGCGCAAGGGCGAGGTCTGGACCTCGACGGGCGACTACTGCCTGCCGGGCATCACCCGCCGCAAGGTCCTGGAGCTGTGCCGGGCGAACGGCATCCCTGCCCACGAGAAGAACTTCGGCCTCCTGGAGACCTATTCCGCCGACGAGGCGTTCCTGACAGGGACATTCGGCGCGCAGACCCCGGTCGGCATGATCGATGGCAGGGTCATCGGCTCGGGGCAGATGGGGCCGGTGACGCAGCGGATCCGCGATCTCTACAAGGCGCTGGTATCCGCGCCGCCGGCGGCCGGGCCCTAGGTCACGGTGCGGCGGCCCCTCGCACGGCCTGTGACAGGTTGGCCGCCCGTATCGCGTTTTCGCGTCGTGCCGGCGAAAGAATGGAGGGCCCCGACCCCCCGGGACCCTCCACCACCCCACGTGTCCCCCAACGGGTGCACCACACGTGAATTCTGAAGGCCCCGGTCGTCCTGACCGATGGGATCAAGCTATCCGCCCGACCGATTCCGGGCAAACGGAAAGCCCGGAGAATTCTCAGAGAAGTCGCTCGAAGGCCGCGGGTCGGATCCCGCAGCCTCCCCGTGCGCTGCGCCCTCAGGCGTAGACCTTTTCCTTTTTGAAGTGCTTGACGAGCATGTAGTAGACGACCGCCCGGTACTTGTTGCGTTCGGACTTTCCGTAGGTCTCGATCGCCGAGTTGATCGCTGCCATGAGCTCCGGCCCGTCCTTGAGGCCGAGCTTCTTGATCAGGAAGTTCTTCTTGACCGTCTCGAGTTCCTTCGGCTGCGAAGCCGCGATCGTCTCGGAATCCGCGCTGTAGATCGACGGGCCGCAGCCGATGGTCACCTTGGTGAGGAGCGCCATGTCGGGCTCCATCTTGCACTTGTTCTTCAGGTCCGCGGCATACTTCGCGATCAGCTCGTCGCGTTTGCTCATCTCTGGATCCCTCCCGGGTCTGTTGGTCTGCACCATGCACACGCCGTCCCTCGTCCGGCCGGCGGAGGATAGGCGGCGCGGCGGCCCGGACAAAGGCAAAACCGACCGGCCCAGCGCGGGAGGCAAAGAACCGCACTGGGCCGTTGCCCGACTGCCACCCCGGGCAGCCCCTATGGGCCGCGTCCGACCGGCGGGGCGCGATCAGGACAGAAGCCGCCTCAGGGCCGGGATCGGCGTCAGCACGAGCAGGTCGAGCGCCAGAACGGCGAGCAGCGTGAGGCCGAGCATCGGGAATGCCAGAGAGAGTGCGAGCGCTGCCAGGACGACACCCTTGACCATGGGCACATCCGCCGGCAAGGGCGGAGCCGCAAGACGGATGACGCCGTCCGGGCGTCGCCTCCACCACATCACGACGCCGGAGATGCACGCGAACACGACCGCGAGGCAGAAGAGCGTGTTGAGCACGAAGTTGTACAGGCCGAGCTGTCCCTCGTGCAGCGCGATCCCGACCGCCATTGCCTTGGCCGCCGGCGTGTAGTCCGCATAGCGGACGTCCGCGAGGATGCGCCCGGTATACTGGTCGACGTGCACCGTCCGGTCCTTTGTCGGCGAGGCGCCGTCGTAGCTCATCGAGTTCTGCGATATCGTCCAGACACCGGTCGCGTCCTTGGGCGGCGCGACCCGGAAGCGCCCCTCGATACCAAGTGCGCGGGCGATCCGCTCCATCGCCGCCAGGTCGATCACCGTGCCCTCGGGCAGCAGCGAGATCCCGGCGGCAGAACCCGACTGTGGCAGCGGCGTCTGCTCCAGCCCCCATGGTACCTGCTTCTCGCCTTCGCCGTTGAGGCTCGCGTGGGTGGCGTCGGAAAGCGGAACGGCATCCCACTTCTCGGCGGGGAATGTGGACCACGCCTGCACGAAGCGCTCGCCCCAGATGCCCGCCCAAGCAAGCCCGGTGACGAGAAAGAACACCAGGACGACCGACATCCAGCTGCCGACGACCTGATGGAGCGATTTCCACCACGCCCGGCCGCGCGCCGACAAACGCGGCACGAACATCGCGCGCAGTCCGCCGGACCGGCGCGGCCAGACCAGAAACAGGCCCGTCACGACCAGGAGGAGCCCGAGGCTGGACGCGATCTCGATCAGCCGGTCCCCGGTGTCGCCGATCATGAGGGTGCCGTGAATCTTTTCGAAGAGCAGGTTCCACGTCTTGCCGGAGACGGTCTGCCGCAGGACCTCGCCCGTGTACGGATCAAGGGCCACGACCAGCCCGTCGCCGCCATCGGCGATCTCGAACAGCGCCGGGGTCCCGTTGTCGTAGGGGGCGATGTACTCGGAAATGCCGGTGGCACCGGGCACGGCAGCGATGGCGGCCTCCGCCTGCGCCAGGATCGGCAGCGCCGCGCTGCGGGGTGTGATCGCGATACGCTCGCCGTATTCCGGCAGATAAGTGGTGAACAGCATCATGAAGAAGCCGGTGACGGCCAGCATGATCAGGAATGGGACGACGAAGATCCCGGCATAGAAGTGCCAGCGCCAGGCGGCGAAGTAGAGCCGTTCGGCAGGCCGGTTTGCCGGCTCGGCGGCCGGCTCGATGGTTGCATCGGACATGTTCTTTCCCGTTCGGACGAATGCCAAGGGGCCGCGGCTTCGCGGCGCGGAAGGTCAGACGTTTGCAGACGGGAAGGGCGGAGGTCCGCGCGCCGGCGGTGTACGGGGAACATGGGCCGCCGCCGCCTCGGAGGGGGCAGGCAGCGACGCCCGCCCGCCGGGGGCGACCAGGGCCAGTCGCTCACCGCAGAAGCGGGTCGGCAGGAGAGCATGAGCAAGGATGCAGGAGAGGCAGGGGGTCGGATCCGCGCCGCCCTCGGGCTCATTACCGCAGATCTCGACGGCGCCGAAGGCGGCAACCAAGTCCAGCGCCCCGGCGTCCTCGCCCCGGCCGGGCAGAGGCCCGCGACTACCCGCGGCGACAATCGCAACGAGCGCAAGGGCGGTGAGGCTTCCCAGCAGGTGCGCAAGCAGACGACCAACCATGCCGCACCATACCGGCTAGGCCCGGCGCTGTCAGCAGGGATCCGGCACCGCCTCAGTAGCGGTAATGGTCGGGCTTGAACGGGCCCTCGACGCTCACGCCGATGTACTCGGCCTGCTCGGGCCTGAGTTCGGTCAGCTTGGCGCCGATCTTGGCGAGGTGCAGCCGCGCCACCTTCTCGTCGAGGTGCTTGGGCAGGACGTAGACGCGGTTCTCGTACTGGTCGGCCTTCGTCCAGAGCTCGATCTGGGCGAGAACCTGGTTGGTGAAGCTCGCCGACATCACGAAGGACGGATGGCCGGTGGCGTTGCCGAGGTTCAGGAGGCGGCCCTGCGACAGCAGGATGATGCGGTTGCCCGAAGGCATCTCGATCATGTCCACCTGATCCTTGATGTTCGTCCACTTGTGATTGCGCAGCGCCGTGACCTGGATCTCGTTGTCGAAGTGGCCGATGTTGCCGACGATGGCCATGTCCTTCATCTCGCGCATGTGCTCGATGCGGATCACGTCACGGTTGCCGGTCGTGGTGATGAAGATGTCGGCGGTCTTCACCACGTCCTCGAGCGTCACCACCTCGTAGCCATCCATCGCCGCCTGAAGCGCGCAGATCGGGTCGATCTCGGTCACCTTCACCCGCGCGCCGGCACCGCGCAGGCTGGCGGCAGAGCCCTTGCCCACGTCGCCGTAGCCGCAGACCACGGCGACCTTGCCCGCCATCATCGTGTCGGTGGCGCGGCGGATGCCATCGACCAGCGACTCCTTGCAGCCGTACTTGTTGTCGAACTTCGACTTGGTGACGCTGTCGTTGACGTTGAACGCCGGGAACGGCAGGTGCCCCTTCTCCATCATCTTGTAGAGCCGGTGGACGCCGGTCGTCGTCTCCTCCGAGACGCCGCGGATCATGTGCCTCTGCCTCACGAACCAGCCGGGGGAGGCCGCCATCCGCTCCCGGATCTGCGCGAAGAGGCACTCCTCCTCCTCGTTGCCCGGATTGGCGATGAGGTCGGTCTCGCCCTCCTCGACGCGCGCGCCCATGAGGATGTAGAGCGTCGCATCGCCGCCGTCGTCGAGGATCATGTTCGCCCCGCCCTCGGGGAACTGGAAGATCGCGTCGGTATAGGCCCAGTAGTCCTTGAGCGTCTCGCCCTTGACGGCGAACACCGGCGTGCCGCCCGCCGCGATCGCGGCAGCGGCATGATCCTGCGTGGAATAGATGTTGCACGAGGCCCAGCGCACGTCTGCGCCGAGCGCCTTCAGCGTCTCGATCAGCACCGCCGTCTGGATCGTCATGTGGAGCGAGCCGGCGATGCGCGCGCCCTTCAGCGGCTGCTGCGGCCCGAATTCCTCGCGAAGCGCCATGAGACCCGGCATCTCCGTCTCGGCGATGGCGATCTCCTTGCGGCCGTAGTCGGCCAGGGCGATGTCCTTCACGACATAGTCGGTGTGGCGGGTATCGGGCACGGGGGCGCTCCTTCGGGTTGCGGCTGACGAGATAGCAGTGCGCCCCGCCCGCGGCAACCGCGCAGACGGCCGCTTGCCCCGGCGGATGCCGTCTGCCACCTTCGCTGCCGCAGGGCGGAGGCGAGGTGCGGGATGGGCGCGATCGCGGCGGAAGGGCGGGAGGTCGGACCGTCGGGCGGCGGGCCGGCCGCGCGGTGCCGCCGCAGCCGGCCGGGTATCGGGAAGGGCGATGCCTAGGCAGCCCCGCGCCTGGCAGAGGATGCTCTCGGGCCGGCGGCTCGACCTGCTCGATCCGACGCCGGTGGACGTGGAGGTGGAGGACATCGCCCACGGCCTTGCCTTCGTCGCCCGCTGGAACGGGCAGACGCTGGGCGACTGGCCCTATTCGGTGGCCGAGCATTCGCTGCTGGTGGAGGAACTCTTCGGCGCGATGAACCCCGGTGCCGAGCCGCGCTGGCGGCTGGCCGCGCTCCTCCACGATGCGCCGGAATACGTGATCGGCGACATGATCTCGCCGGTGAAGGCCGCCGTCGGGCCGGGCTATGGCGCGCTCGACGAAAGGCTCACGGCGGCGGTGCACATCCGGTTCGGATTGCCGGCCACGATCCCGGCGCCGGTCAAGAAGGCGATCAAGGCGGCCGACCGGGTTTCGGCCTGGCTCGAGGCAACGCAGATCGCGGGTTTCACGAGGCCCGAGGCCGACCGGTTCTTCGGCAGGCCGCCCGGGCCGCTGGTGGCGGGGCGCAGGATATCGCCGCGACCGCCCGTCGAGGTCAGGGCCGCCTATCTGGAGCGTCACGCGGTTCTTCTGGCGGCATGCTGACCGGGCAGGGCGCGGGCGGCCTCGCCGCCGGCGCCGCCGCCCGGTGCCTGAGCATCACCACGGGGCCTGCGGCTGACGGTGGAGCGACAGGCGCGACCGCGCCGCCTCCACGGCCTCGTGCGCCGGCCGATCCTCGCCGCGGTGCGGCGCGTAAGTCCGGTCCATCCGGGTGGCGATCAGCAGGCTTTCTCCGATGATCTTCAACATGGCGTTTCCCTTCTGATCTTGGATGACGTTGCATATATAGGGAATCAAGCCGTATCTTCCAGTCAGGAAACCTTTCTGACTTATAGTTCATCTAACATATGCGCCTGCCTTCCCTGACTGCACTTCGCGCCTTCGAGGCCGCAGCACGCACCGGCAGCTTCTCGGCGGCCGCGCGCGAGCTGAATGTCACGCACGCCGCTGTCGCCCAGCAGGTCCGTGCACTCGAGACAGAGCTCGGCCTGCCGCTGGCGTTCCGCGAGGGGCGGGGTCTTGCGCTGACCGGCGAGGGTGCCCGGCTGGCGCAGACTCTGACCGAAGCGTTCCGGGCCGTCGGCGGGACCATCGCCGAGATCGCAGCCGACGACCCCGACCGTCCGTTGCGCATCACGCTCACGCCCTCGTTCGCCGCGAAGTGGCTGGTGCCGCGCCTCGGCGGCTTCTGGCGGGAACACCCCGACATCGCGCTGACGCTCGACCCCGACCTGCGGCAGCGCGACCTCAACCGGGAGGGCTTCGACCTCGGCATCCGGTACGGCGAGGGGCGCTGGCCCGGCGTCGAGGCCGAACTGCTCACCCGCAGCGACGACGTCATCGTGGGCGCGCCCGCGCTGCTGGGCGACCGGCAATCCCTGACCGTGGCCGAGATGCAGGAGATGCCATGGATCATCGAGGCCGGCTGGACCGAGGAGCTCAGGTGGCTCAAGGGCCTGGGGCTCGACCCCGAACGGCTCGACATAACCGAGATGCCGACCGAGGAGCTCGCCTCGCTTGCGGCGCGCGAGGGTCTGGGACTTGCCGTCGAGCTTGCACCGCTGGCCGAGCCCGACGTGGAGGAGGGGCGGCTGCGCATCGTCCACCGCCCGCCGCCCGAGGGCAGCTACGGCTACTGGATCGTCACCCGGCCGGGGCCACGGAAACCGGCGCTCAAGACCTTCATCCGCTGGCTGAAGTCGGTGGTATAGCGGCGCGGTCAGGCAGCGGGGCAGGCCTGCCCGGCAGTCCGCCCTGCGTTGTCGCGCCAGCCGACGAAGGTGCCCCTGCGGAACGCGAGCACGAGCCCGTCGCGCCAGGCAACCTCGGCATCGACCGCTGCGCAACCTGCCGGAACACCGGCCGAGGCCGGCGCCTGCCCCTTCAGGCGCGAGACGGCCGCCACCACGCCCTCCTGCGCCCGCCCGAAGTCGATCCGCAGGGTCGTGCCGTTCGGCTGAAGCCCGTTCGCGTCGGGCGTCACGCCTGCACCCCGCAAGGGTCCGTCCGCCGGGCGGATTGCCGCGGCGTTCTCCGTCGGCGGGGCGGCGCAGGCAGTTGCGACGAGGGCGAGAAACGCCGCAGCCGGGCCAAGCCTCACTTCGGGCTCCGCTTGGCGAGGATGCGCTGCAGCGTGCGGCGGTGCATCGAAAGCCGCCGCGCGGTCTCGCTCACGTTGCGGTCGCACTGTTCGTAGACGCGCTGGATGTGTTCCCACCGCACCCGGTCGGCCGACATCGGGTTCTCGGGCGGAGGCGGCAGCGTGTCACCTTTCGAGAGCAGGGCGGAGGTGATGTCGTTCGCATCGGCGGGCTTGGCCAGGTAGTCGGTGGCACCGACCTTCACTGCCGCGACTGCGGTGGCGATCGCGCCGTAGCCGGTCAGCACGACGATGCGGCTGTCGGGTCGTGTCTCCCGGAGCGTCTCGACGACATCGAGTCCGTTGCCATCCTCGAGCCGCAGGTCGATGACCGCGTAAGCCGGCGGCTTCCTGAGCGCGATCTCGCGTCCTTCGGAGACCGACTGGGCGAGCTCGGGCTGGAACCCCCGCTTCTCCATCGCCTTCGCGAGCCGCCGCAGGAAGGGTTCGTCGTCGTCGACCAGCAGAAGCGACCGGTCTGGTCCGAGGTCTTCGCCGTCGCTCTCCATCGACCCAGGTCTCCCAGCCCAATTCCCGTTTTGGAATCGTTCTAGGGCCGACAGCACGGGCCGTCAAATCATGACGCCGCGATGAAGCACGCGGTGGTTTCCGCCATCTCCTCCGGCGTGGTCTCGCGCCGGAAGAACTCGACCACGCCGTGACCGGGCAGGACGAGGTAGGTGAAGGTGGAATGGTCGACGAGGTAGAGGTCGCCCCCGCCTTCCTGCTTGCGGGCATAGACGCGGTAGGCTTTGACCGCTTCGGCCACCTGCTCGGGCGAGCCGCTGAGCCCCACCATCCGCGGGTGGACGTAGGATGTGAACTCGGCCATCACGGCGGGTGTGTCGCGCTCGGGATCGACCGTGATGAACACGGGCTTCACCGTCAGGCCGCGCTCCTCGAGCAGATCGACCGCGGCAGCGTTCCTGGCGGTGTCGAAGGGGCAGACATCGGGGCAGAAGGTGTAGCCGAAGTAGACCAGCGCAGGCTGATCGAAGACCTCGGCATCGGTGACGGTGCGGCCCGCACCGTCGACGAGGGTGAACGGCCCGCCGACCGCACCCATCCCCCCGGCCACCTGCGAGCTGCGGCAGCCCGCGAAGGGGTCGTCGGCAGACGGCCTGCCTGTCAGGATCATGTAGCCGATCGCGCCGAGCATCGCCGCAACCAGCGCGACCGCCGAAGTCGCGTAGAGCCGTGTCATCCTTATGTCCTCCTGCTCGGGCGCATTGATCCCGGATCGGGCGGGGCCTAACAATGGCGCACTATGCCACAGAGGCCCAGCCCTGCGCCGGCGCTCATCGCCGACCCCCGGCTCCTCGGCTCGCGGGCGCGGGGCGACTGGGTGCGTCTGCGCACGCTGATCCTGCTGCGCTGGATCGCGATCGCGGGTCAGGTGATGGCGCTGACCGTGGCGGCACGGGTCTTCGGCGTCGAACTGCCCGTGCTGCATTGCGTGCTCGCCGTCGGCGCCTCTGTCGTGGCAAACCTGATCGCGACCTTCGCCTACCCCGAGAGCAAGCGGCTCTCCGAGACGGAGGCGATGCTCACGCAGCTGTTCGACATCGCCCAGCTCGGGCTTCTGCTGTTCCTGACCGGAGGTCTCAACAACCCGTTCGCGCTGCTGATGATCGTTCCGGTCACGGTCTCGGCCACCGCGCTCGACCTGCGCTACACGCTGTTCCTCGGCGCCGTTGCGTCCAGCCTTCTCACGCTGCTTGCATTCTATCACCTGCCGCTCGTCCACGCCGACGGCTCGGTGCTCCGGCTTCCGGCGATCCAGCTCTTCGGCTTCTGGGTGGCGATCCAGATCGGCCTTGCCTTCCTTGCAGCCTACGCATGGCGCATCGCCCACGAAAGCCACTCGATGGCCCAGGCGCTTGCGGCGACGCAGATGGCGCTTGCACGGGAACAGAAGCTGACCGACCTCGGCGGCGTGGTTGCCGCGGCGGCCCACGAACTCGGGACGCCGCTCGCCACGATCAAGCTCGTCAGCGCCGAGCTGATGGAAGAGCTGGAAGGCCAGCCGGAGCTCCTGGAGGACGCCCGGCTGATCCGCGAACAGGCCGACCGCTGCCGCGACATCCTCCAGTCGATGGGGCGCACGGGGAAGGACGACCTGATGCTGCGCGTTGCGCCCCTGTCCGCGCTCTTGCGCGAAGCGGCCGAACCGCACCGGGCACGCGGCAAGGAGGTGATCTTCGAAATGGGCCCCGGGCGCGGCGGCGATGCGCGCCAGCCATCGGTGCACCGCCGCCCCGAGATCATCCACGGACTGAGGAACCTGATCCAGAACGCGGTCGATTTCGCCGCCGCCCGCGTGTGGATCACCGCGACCTGGACGGATGACGAGATTTCCGTGCGGATCGCCGACGACGGCCCGGGCTTCCCGCCGCAGATACTCGGGCGCATCGGCGACCCGTTCGTGCGCGGTCGGGAAACCCCCGGCGAGGATCCGATCCGGCCCGAATACGGGGGTATGGGGCTCGGCCTCTTCATAGCCAAGACGCTGCTCGAGCGGAGCGGGGCGCGGCTGGCCTTCGGCAACGGCTCCGACCCCTTCCTGAGCCAGTCCGAGCGACCCGAACGCGGCGGTGCGGTGATCGAGGCGGTGTGGCCCCGGTCGGCCCTGGTGGCCGAGGTGGAGGAGACGCGCGCGGGCCTGGGACGGAACGTTCCGATGGGCACCTGAGATGCCGCGCTTCCCTCGCCGGTGCAGACCGCTTAACCACCCGTTAACGATTGCCGAAAGAGACTGCCGAACGCGACCCGACTCCGGTTAACCCAGATGGACATGCACGCATCCCCGGCCGGGCTCACCCTCTTCGTGGTCGCCGTGTCGCTCGCCACGGCGGCGGCGGCGATCGCGGTCGCCGCCTGGATCGCCGCACGCCGCGCGCGGGCCGCCCGCACCCGGCGGGCCCTGCCGGAGAACGCCGCCTCGGTTGCCTTCCTGTTCGAGCAGGAACTGCTGCGTGACGCCACTCCTGCGGCGCGCGCCCTGCTCGAGGGAGCAGGCGGCGAGGGCAGCGACTGGGCGCGGCTCTCGGCATTCCTGCGGCACCGGTTCCCCCGGATCGACGATGCGATTGCGGAACTCGCCGAACGCGGGCTCGTAACGCTGGTCGCGGACGACGACACCCGCGATCGGCTGTCGCTCGAGTGGGTGGGCGCGCTCGTGCGGGTGTCGCTCCTGCCTGCCAGCGGCCTTTCCGAACGGTCGGAGCGGACGGTCGAGGAGCAGACCGTCGCAGCAATGGAAGCCGAGATCGCCACCCTGCGCGGTGTCGCCGAACACGCGCCTGTCGCGGCGTGGAAGCAGGACGCAGACGGCATGGTCGTCTGGGCCAACAACGCCTACTTCGCTCTCGCTGCGGAGGTCTGCGGGCCCGAGGCGGCGCAGTCCTGGCCGCCACCGAGCCTCTTCCCCGCGGTCGGCGCGGCGCCCTCCGGCGGCGGCTTCGGGCTTTCACCGGTCCGAACGGCGCTGCGCACCGACGACGGCGGCATCGCGCGCTGGTTCGAATGCCTGGCCTATCCCGCAGGCGAGCACGCCCTCTGCTACGCGACGCCGATCGACGATCTGGTCCACGCCGAGGAGGCGCTGCGCGAGTTCGTGCAGACTCTTTCCAAGACCTTCGCACATCTGCCGATCGGCCTCGCAGTCTTCGACCGTGCGCGGCGGCTGGCACTGTTCAATCCCTCGCTCACGGACCTCACGGGGCTCGAGGCGGAGTTCCTGGCCGCGCGGCCCACGCTGTTTGCGTTCCTCGACCGGCTGCGCGATCGCCGTCGCCTTCCCGAGCCGCGCGACTACCGCTCGTGGCGTCAGCGCATGGCCGATCTCGAGGCGGCGGCGGCGGGGGGCTTCGTGCAGGAGAACTGGGCGCTGCCGTCGGGGCAGACATACCGCGTCACCGGCAGGCCCCACCCCGACGGCGCGGTCGCCTTCCTGTTCGAGGACATTTCGGCCGAGGTGTCGCTGACCCGCCGCTTCCGCTCCGAGATCGAGCTGGGTCAGACGGTTCTCGACAGCCTCGAGGAGGCGATCGTCGTGTTCTCGGCAAACGGCGACGTCGCCCTCTCGAACGCTGCCTATGCCCGCCTGTGGGGAATCGACCCGGCCGGAACCCTGGCCGCCACCGGGGTGATCGAGGCCACACGGCACTGGCAGGCCCACACGGCGCCCACGCCTGTCTGGGGCGACCTGCGCGATTTCGTGGCATCGCAGGGCGAACGCGCCGAATGGTTCGAGACCGTGGAGACGACGGATGGGCGGCGGCTCGACTGCCGGTTCACCCCGCTGAATGGCGGGGCGACGCTGGTCGGCTTCACCGCCACTGCCGAGGAACCGCAGACGCGGAGCCCGCGCGGCGTCACGCAGCAGACCGACGCCATCGCAAGCGCGATCGCCCGCGCGCGCGCCTGACGCGGCACGAACGCGGCCGCGCAAGCCTTCGGTCGGCTTCAGCGTCCCGCAAGCATGGCTGCCCGGGCCGAAGGCCCGCGGGCCGGGAGCGGGCCGCGACGCGGCCGCCGCCGGCAGGGCGCATCCCATGGCACCGCGCGGTTGTGCGCGCCCCGGCGCGAGCGGCGGCAAGACGGCACCCCTCGTGCGCACGGTTGCCATCCACGGGCGGTCTTCGGCGGCGGCGGTTTCGGTCGCGCCTCGGACCTTGCCGTCCGCAGCGTCCGCGGCCAGAGTGCGGCCATGCCCGCCGCTTTGCCGCGCCCAGACCTTCCGTTCCGGCTCGATGCCGATCTGCCCGACGAGGCTGCCACCCGACGCTTTGCGGCCGCACTCGCGCCGCTGCTGCGGCAGGGCGACACGCTCCTGCTCGAAGGCCCGGTCGGGGCGGGCAAGACGGCCTTCGCCCGCGCCCTGATCGGCGCCCTCCAGGCCGCCGCGGGCATTCCGTCCGAGGAAGTGCCCTCGCCCAGTTTCACGCTGGTCCAGACCTACGCCGCCGGGCCGCTGGAGATCTGGCACGCCGACCTCTACCGGCTTTCCGGCCCCGACGAGTGCGAAGAGCTCGGCCTGACGGAAGCATTCGAAACGGCGATCGTCCTGGTGGAATGGCCCGACCGCCTCGGCGCCCGGGCGCCGGCCGGGGCGCTGACCGTCACGCTCTCTCCCGCCGCGGACCCGGAGTCGCGGCACCTCGCGCTTCACGGCCCGGCCGAGTGGAACGCGCGGCTCGCTCCGCTCGCCGCCCGGGGCGCGGCCCGATGAAGCCGCGTTCCCACGCGCCCGCCCCCGAAACGGCGCAGGAGCGCGCTGCCGCCTCGACGGCCTTCCTTGCCGCCGCGGGATGGAGCGCGGCGCATCGCGCCCCGCTGGCCGGAGACGCCTCGATGCGCAGCTACGAGCGGCTGACCATGCCCTCCGGCGCAACGGCGGTCCTGATGGACGCCCCGCCAGGGTCGGGGGAGGACGTCGCGGCCTTCGTCAGGATCGCCAGGCACCTCGCGGGGCTTGGCCTCTCGCCGCCCGCGGTGCTCGCAGAGGATCTCGCCGGCGGCTTCCTTCTGCTCGAGGATCTGGGCGACGCGCTCTTCAGCCGCGTGGTCCGGGCGGCACCGGAGTGCGAGACCGCGCTCTATGCCGCCGCGGCAGAAGTCCTCGCCGAACTCCAGCGCCATCCCCCGCCGCCCGGACTGCCGCGCCTCGATGCCGAGACGATGCCCGAACAGGCGGCCATCGCGTTCGACTGGTACCTCGCCTGCGGCAGCGGATGCCCGGCCGCCGGGCAGGCCCGAGCCGACTTCGTCGCCGCGATGGCCGAGGCGCTCAAGCGCCTCGCGCCGGTGGGCCCGGCGCCGGCCCTCGTGCTGAGGGACTACCACGCCGAGAACCTGATCTGGCTGCCGGACCGCGCGGGGCCGGCCCGCGTCGGGCTGCTCGACTTCCAGCTCGCCCATGCCGGACACCCGGGCTACGACCTCGTCTCGCTGGTGGAGGACGCCCGGCGCGACGTCTCCGCGCCGGCGCGCGAGGCCGCGGTGGCCCGCTTCGCGGCCGATGCCGGACGTGACCGGGCCGGACTCGAACCGGCGCTTGCCGTGCTCGGCGCGCAGCGCCACCTCAGGATCCTCGGCGTCTTCGCGCGCCTCGCGAAGCGCGACGGAAAGCTGCGCTATCTCGACCTGCTCCCGCGGGTCTGGGGCCAGCTCCAGCGCGCGCTCGCGCATCCGGCGCTGACGGACCTTGCGCGCACGGCGGCACCGCTGCCGCCACCCGATGCCGCCCTCCTTGCCAGACTCAGGACGCCATGCGGACCGATCCCCGCGCACTGATGGTCTTCGCCGCCGGGTTCGGCACACGGATGGGCGCCCTGACCGCCACGCGGCCCAAGCCGCTGATCGAGGTCGCCGGCAGGCCGCTGCTCGACCATGCGCTCGCGCTCGCCGCGGGTCAGGACCTCGACCGCATCGTCGTGAATGCCCATTACCATGCCGGGCAGGTCGAGGGGCATCTCGCCGACCGTCCCGGCATAAAGGTGTCGGTCGAACACCCCGAGATCCTGGACACCGGCGGCGGTCTTCGGGCGGCGCTGCCGCTCCTCGGGCCGGGGCCGGTCTTCACCCTCAATTCCGATGCCGTATGGACCGGACCGAACCCCCTCGCCACGCTCCGCGCGGCATGGGATCCGGCACGGATGGACGCGCTCCTCCTCCTCCTGCCGCGCGAGCGTGCGACAGGTCATGCCGGGGCCGGCGACTTCGTCGGGAGCGGGAGCGGCGCGCTGACCCGCGGCCCCGGCCTCGTCTACACCGGCGCCCAGATCGTGAACCCCAGCCGGCTCGATGCCATCGCCGACCGGGTGTTCTCGCTGAACCGGTTGTGGGACGCGCTGATACCCGAGGGCCGGCTTCACGGCGTGATGCACCCCGGCGGCTGGTGCGACGTGGGCCGGCCCGCCTCGATCCAGCTGGCCGAGGCGCTGCTTGCGGAGGCGGAGGATGTTTGACCCGGCCGGCGCGCCGAGGGTGTTCGCCCTGCCCCCCGGCGCGGACTTTCCCGCGCGTGTCGCCGCGGGCCTGATCGACCGGATGCGAGGGCATCCGCCCGAGGCGCTCGCCCGCACCGAAATCTTCGTGAACACCCGGCGCATGCAGCGGCGCCTGCTGGACCTGCTTGCGGGCCACGAACCGCGTCTGCTGCCCCGGCTGCGGCTCGTCACCGACCTCGGCGCCGACCCCGCGCTCGACCTGCCGCCCGCGGCATCGGGACTCCGGCGGCGGCTGGAACTCGCCCGCCTGGTCCGCCGCCTCATCGCGCAGGAACCCGACCTCGCGCCGCCGGGCGCAGCCTTCGCGCTGGCCGACAGCCTCGCCGACCTCATCGACGAGATGGCGGGCGAGGGCGTTCCCCTCGAGGCGCTGGAGCGGCTCGACCTCGGCGACCTCTCGGCGCACTGGCAGCGGAGCCGGAGGTTCCTGAGCCTGATCGGCGCCTACCTCGAGGGTGACGCCCCCGACGCCGAGACGCGCCAGCGCGCCGCGGTCGAGGCCAAGGCGGCGCTCTGGGCTTCCCGCCCACCCGACGCGCCGGTCCTCGTTGCCGGTTCCACCGGATCGCGCGGCGCGACGGCGGCCTTCATGGCCACGGTGGCGCGGCTGCCCCAGGGGGCGGTGATCCTGCCGGGGTTCGACTTCGACCTGCCGGCTTCGACGTGGGAGCGGCTGCGCGGCGACACCGGCGGGCTTCCGGTCGAGGACCACCCGCAGTTCCGCTTCGCGCGGTTCCTCGACCTGCTCGGCCTGAGCCCGGCCGATGTGCGGCCCTGGGACGGGGCCGGCGCGCCGTCGGCCGCTCGCAATCGGCTCGTCTCGCTGGCGCTGCGGCCCGCCCCGGCAACGGACGAGTGGATGGAGGAAGGCCCGCGGCTCGAGAACCTCGCCGAAGCGACGGCAGCGATGACCCTGATCGAGGCACCCGGCCCCCGGGATGAGGCGCTTGCCATCGCGCTGACGCTGCGCGAGGCGGCCGAGGCGGGGTGCCGTGCTGCCGTGGTCACGCCCGACCGGGTTCTGACCCGGCGCGTTGCCGCAGCGCTCGACCGCTGGGGGATCGAGCCGGACGACAGCGCGGGCCGCCCCCTCGCGCTCTCGCCGCCGGGCCGCTTCCTGCTCCAGACTGCGGCGCTGATGCTTCGGCAGCCGCGGTCGCAGGAGCTGATCGCGCTGCTCAAGCACCCGATCGCCCATTCCGGCGCCGATCGCGGGCCGCACCTTCGGACAACGCGCGAATGGGAACTGCATCTGCGCCGGCACGGCCCGCCCGCGCCCGGTGCGGACGATGTCATCCGCTGGGCCGCAGACCGGCCTCAGCGGGCGGCGTGGTCCGGCTGGGTCGCCGGCTGGCTCGCCTCGGCCGTGCTGGAGGGCGAAACGCCGCTCGAGGTGCTGGTGGCGCACCATCTCGCTCTGGCCGAAAGGGTTGCCGGAGGAACGGATGGCGGTTCGGGCGAACTCTGGCGCGAGGCCGCGGGCGAGGAGGCGCAGCGCGCGATGCAGGAACTCGCCGCCGAGGCGGAGGCGGGCGGCCCGCTCAGCCCGAGCGACTACCATGCGCTCCTGCGGACGCTTTTCGAGGCGCGGCCGGTCCGCGATGCGGTCCGCGCCGATCCCCGGATCATGATCTGGGGCACGCTCGAGGCGCGCGTGCAGGGGGCGGACCTGCTGATCCTCGCGGGCCTCAACGAGGGCACCTGGCCCGCGGCGCCCCCGCCCGACCCGTGGATGAACCGCCGGATGCGTCAGGATGCCGGACTGCTGCTGCCGGAGCGGCGGATCGGGCTCTCGGCCCACGACTTCCAGCAGGCGATCGCCGCGCCGCAGGTCGTCCTGACGCGGGCGTTGCGCGACGACGAGGCCGAGACCGTTCCCTCGCGCTGGCTGAACCGGCTGACGACGCTGCTCGACGGGATCGCACCCGGCGAGCTTGCGGCCATGCGGCAGCGCGGGGTGGAACGGCTGATGCAGGCGGCCGCGCTCGAGGATCCCGGGCCGCAGGTGCCCCGTGCGCGCCGCCCGGCCCCGCGGCCGCCGGTCGAGGCGCGGCCGAGGCGGCTCAGCGTCACAGAGGTGCAGACCCTCATCCGCGACCCCTACGAGATCTATGCCCGCCACGTCCTCGGCCTTGCTCCGCTCGACCCCCTGCACCGGCCGCCCGACGCACTGCTGCGCGGCTCGGCGATCCACAAGGTGCTCGAGGTCTTCCTGCGAGACGTCTGGGACGCGACACCCCCCGGGGAGCGTCCGGCCGCCTTCCGTCGCATGACACGGGCGATCCTGGCCGAGCTTGCTCCGTGGCCGGCGGCGCGGGCAATGTGGGCCGCCCGGCTGGACCGTGTCGCCGAGTGGCTCATCGACGGCGAGGCAAGGCGGCAAACCGGGGAACAGGGGCGCCTTCTCGAGACCAAGGGCACACTGGAGGTGCCCGGAACGCCGGTCACCCTGATCGGGAAAGCCGACCGGATCGGCTGCCTGGCCGACGGCACCGTGACCATTCACGACTACAAGACCGGCCAGCCGCCCTCGAAGGAGCAGCAGGCGCATTTCGACCGGCAGCTTCCCCTTCTGGCAGCGATGGCCGAGGCGGGCGGCTTCGCGGCACTCGGCGGCCCGGCCGTGGTGGCCCGCGTCGGCTACATCGGGCTCGGCGCCGCGCCGGTTCTCGAGGAACGCGCGCTCGAACCGGGCGAGGGCCGGGCCGCGCTCGACGGGCTGGCGCGGCGGCTCGCCGCCTACGGCGAACGGAGCCGGGGCTACCTCTCGCGCCGGGCGGTGGAGCGGGAGCAGGGCCGCGATGCGCAGCGCGACTACGACCATCTGGCCCGCTACGGCGAGTGGGAGGCGACAGAGCAAGCCGAAGGCGAGGACGTGGGATGACGGCCGAGGTCCACCCCGTCCGCACCGCCGTCGAACTGGCGAGCGCGCGGCAGGCTGAAGCCGCCGATCCCCGGGCCTCGGTCTGGGTCTCGGCCAACGCCGGCTCGGGCAAGACCAAGGTGCTGACCGACCGCGTCGCGCGGCTTCTCCTCGGCGGCGTGGCGCCCGAACGCATCCTGTGCCTGACCTACACCAAGGCCGCCGCGGCCGAGATGCAGAACCGCCTGTTCCGGCGCCTCGGCGAATGGGCGATGCTGGAGGACGGCAAGCTGCGCGCGGAACTGGAGAAGCTCAGCGGGCCGGTGCCGGGCGGGGGCCGGGCCCTGCGCGCCGCAAGGCGGCTCTTCGCGCGTGCGATCGATGCGCCGGGCGGCCTGAAGATCCAGACCATCCACGCGTTCTGCGCCGGACTCCTGCGGCGGTTCCCGCTCGAGGCGGGCGTGCCGCCGGACTTCGCGGAGATCGACGACCGGGCACGGCGCCTGATGATCGAGGAGATTCTCGACGACATGGCTTCCGGGCCCGACGCCCCGGCCGTGGAGGCCGTCGCGCGCCACCATACGGGCGAGACCCTCGCCGACCTCGCCGACGAGGTTGCCCGCAACCGCCGCCTGTTCGATGCGGCGAAGGACGCTGCCGGATGGTGGGCGGCCTTCGACCTGCCGCCGGGGTATGACGAGGCGGCGCTACTGGCCGAGGTGTTCCGGGGGGACGAGCGCAGCTACGTCGATGCGATCCTCCCACGGCTCGACCCGCAGGCGCGCAACGAGAAGGCTGCCCATGCCGCGCTTTCGGCGTTGGGTGCCCTCGCCCCGCCGCGTCTTGGCGATCTTGCGCTGTTCGAGGTTGCCGGCCTCACCGGAGCGAAGGCGGCTGCGCCCTTCAGTGCCAAGACGCTCTCCAGCGCCCAACCATTCCCGAAGAAGGCCACGAGGGCGGCGCTCGGCGCCCGCCTCGACGGTTGGGACGAGTTCCTGACCCGCGTGGAGGAGGGCCGCGCGCGCCGGGTCGCGCTTCTGGCGGCGCGACGGGCGCTTGCGCTCCAGGACTTCGCTCTGCCCTTCCTCGCCGCCTACGCGGCGCGCAAGCTCGCCCGCGGTGCGCTCGACTTCGACGACCTGATCCTCAGGGCGGGCGACCTGCTCGCCCGGCCGGATGTCGCCGCCTGGGTGCTCTACCGCCTCGACGGCGGGATCGACCACGTGCTCGTCGACGAGGCGCAGGACACCAGCCCCGCCCAGTGGGAGGTTGTCCGCCTGATTGCCGAGGAATTCACCGCCGGCCTCAGCGCCCGGGAGGACGTGCCGCGAAGCCTGTTCGTCGTGGGCGACCCGAAGCAGTCGATCTACTCCTTCCAGGGGGCCGATCCTTCCGGCTTCGGCCGCATGGCCGACCATTTCTCGATGCGACTCGCGGCGGTCGGCGGGCGGCTCGACAGGGTGGACCTGCCGGTCTCGTTCCGCTCCGCGCCCGAGATCCTGCGTGTGGTCGATGCCACCTTCGCCGAGCCGGACGTCAACCGCGGTCTCGAGGGAGCGCCGGAGCACTCCTCCGCGCATCCCGATTTGCCGGGAAGGGTTGACCTCTGGCCGGTGGTTCCAGCCGCCGCGAAGGCCGAGCCTGCCGCATGGGACGACCCGGTGGACCGGGTCGATGCCGCCCATCACGACGTGGTGCTGGCCCGGACGATCGCCGGAGAGATCAGCCGCCTCTGCAGCGCCGGAAGCACCGAGACGATTCCGGTGCGCATGCGCGACGGGGAAGAAGGCGGACGGTCTCTGGTCCGTCGCCGGCCCCGGCCGGGCGACTTCCTCATCCTCGTGCGCCGGCGCTCGACGCTCTTCGCCGAGCTGATCCGGGCCTGCAAGGCGCAGGGCCTGCCGATCGCCGGGGCCGACCGGCTCCGCCTTGGCGGCGAACTGGCGGTGAAGGATATCGCCGCCCTCCTGGCCTTCCTCGCCACGCCCGAGGATGACCTGTCGCTCGCCGCGGTCCTGAAGTCGCCGCTCTTCGGCTGGGACGAGGACCGGCTGTTCCGGCTGGCGCACGGCCGGGAAGGCTACCTGTGGGAAGCGCTCCGGGCACGCCGCGGCGCCGAACCGCCCGACCCGCACGATCTTGCCACGCTCGAGGTGCTCGACGACCTGCGCACGGCGGCCGACTTCCTCAGGCCCTTCGAACTGATCGAAAGGATCCTCACCCGGCACGGCGGACGCCAGCGCCTGCTCGCGCGCCTCGGAGCCGAGGCGGAGGACGGGATCGACGCGCTGATCGCCCAGGCACTGGCCTACGAGCGCAGCGAGGTCCCCTCGCTCACCGGGTTCCTCGGCTGGATGGAAACCGAGGAAGTCGAGGTCAAGCGCCAGCTCTCGACCGCCACCGGCGTGGTGCGGGTGATGACGGTGCACGGCGCCAAGGGGCTGGAAGCCCCGGTGGTGATCCTGCCCGACACCCGGCCGCCGCGGGGGCAGTCCGACCGGTCGCAGATCCTCGCCCACCCGTCGGCAGGGGCGCTCTGGCGGGCCAGGGCCGAGGATGCCGATCCGGTCGCCGCGGCGCTCGCCGCCGAGGCCTCGCAGCGCCAGGACGAGGAATGGGAGCGGTTGCTCTACGTGGCGATGACCCGCGCCGAATGCTGGCTGATCGTCGCCGGGGCGGGGGACATGGGCAAGCCCGACGGCAACGGGGCGCGGTCCTGGCACGCGATGGTCGCGCGGGCGATGGACAAGGTAGGGGCGGTGGCGGTCGATACGCCGACGGGACCGGGCCTCAGGCTCGACGATCCCGCACGCTGGAACGCGCCGCCCGCCGTTGACGCGCAGACCACCCGGAAGCCAGGCGCGGCGCTCCCCGACTGGGCACACCGTCCGGCGCCGACTGCCGCCGAGGTGCCGGCGCCGCTTTCCCCCTCGGACCTTGGCGGCGCCAAGGCGCTGCCGGGGGAGGCGGGCGTCCACGACGAGGCGCGGGCGCTCAGGCGGGGGCGGCACATCCACCTCCTCCTGGAACATCTGCCCGCATGTCCGCCGGAGGACCGCCCGGCGCTTGCCCGCCGGCTGCTGGCAGCGGCCGAGGATCCCGCGACTGCGGCCGAGGCGGACATGCTTGCGGCCGAGGTCCAGCGGATCCTTTCGGACCCGGCGTTCGCCGCCGTGTTCGTGCCGGACTCGCTCGCCGAGGTCCCCTTTGCCGCCGCACTGCCCGAGCTTGGCGGGCGGCTTGTCGCCGGGGCCATCGACCGGCTTGCCGTCTCTCCCGGACGGGTGCTTTTCGCAGACTTCAAGACGAACGCCCTCGTGCCGGCGCGGCCCGAGGACGTGCCCGAGGGCATCCTGCGCCAGATGGGGGCCTACTCGGCCTGCCTGGCGCGCATCTACCCGGGCCGGACAATCGAGGGCGCGATCCTTTGGACCGCCGCCCCGGCCCTGATGCCGCTGCCGCCGGAAGTGCTGAGCGCCGCTCTCGCCCGCGCGAGCCTGCCTTGACGCGGGCACGGCCGGCCCATAGCTTCTGGCCCCGACCCCGACATCCGAGGAGCAGAGCCATGGCCACCCACGCCGTCACCGACGAGACCTTCGACGCCGAAGTGCGGCAGTCCGACATCCCCGTGGTCGTCGACTTCTGGGCAGAGTGGTGCGGGCCCTGCAAGCAGATCGGCCCGGCGCTCGAGGAGCTTTCCGAGGAATATGCCGGCAAGGTCAAGATCGTGAAGGTCAACGTCGACGACAACCCGAACTCGCCCGCGCAGATGGGCGTGCGCGGCATCCCGGCGCTGTTCCTGTTCAAGAACGGCAACGTCGTGTCGAACAAGATCGGCGCGGCGCCGAAGGCGTCGATCGCCAACTGGATCGAAAGCTCGATCTGACCTCTCGGTCCGACGACATGCGCGGGGCGGCCGATGCCGCCCCTCGTCATTTTCTTCAGGGTGCCAGAGGCGCGGCGAGATAGCCGTCGACCGCGGCGCGGATGCGTTCCAAGGCCTCGCTCCGGTCGTCGCGCGTGGCCAGCATCGTGTGCAGGAAGATCCCGATGAAGAAGGCCTGCACGGTCTCGCGCTCGGCCTCGGGCACGGCACCGCCTTCGGCGAAGGCGTCGAGATGGGCGGCGGGAAGGCCGAGGCGGCGATCGAATGGCCCGCGCGGTGGGCAGTGGACGGCGCTCCATACCAGGAACTGCGCGGCGTCGCGGGCGACCGCGAAGCGGGCGAGCCCCTGCACGTCGTAGCCCGTCATCACGCCCTTGTGCACCGCGAGGTTGCGCGGCGTGAAGTCGGCATGGGTTCCGGCATGGGTCACGGGCCGGCCCCGGTAAGCCGCGTGCCGCGCCGCCAGCGCCTCCTCCAGCGCGGCAAGCCGCGCAAGGTCGGCAGGGGTCGCAGCGGCGCGGTCGGCCTGCCGGCAGCCATTCAGCCAGTGGCCGGGGTCGAAGGTCCGGACCCGGCGCCGCGTGGCGGTGTAGGCCGCCAGCCATTCCGAGGCCTGCCGGATCAGCCGGCTCTGCCGGCCCGCACCCGAAGCCCTGAGGGCATCCACGAGACGCCTGCCCGGCGCCTCGCTGAGAAGGATGATCCCGAGCGCAGGATCGGCGTCGAGGCAGCGCACGATCCTGAGCGGCCCCTCCGACATCGTGGCGGCGATGTAGTCGAGTTCCTCCTTCGCGCGAAGCACGGTGGCCGCCGCATCGGGCCCCGGATACCGCTTCAGGATCGCCCGTCGCCCGTCCGTCAGGCGCACGGCGAAGACATCGCCCCGCTCGTCGAGTCCGAGCACCTCGAGCACCCGGATGCCCGACATCCGCGGATGGCCGGCAAGGTCGCGGGAAAGCCTCTCGGCCGCCTCGACGGACAGCTCGAGGTGGCTTCGGTTGTAGAGGCTGATCGGCGGTTCCACTCGCAGGAGGCTCCCGGGCGGCTGCAGCCCTAGCTAAGGGGCGCGGCGGCCGGCCCGCAAGGCCGCCCGTTGCAGCGCCCGCAGGCGCCGTCCATATAGATCGGGTCGCAGGGTGGAGTGCAGGCATGGCCGACGAGAGTTTCCCCGGCTGGCACGGCACGACGATCCTTGCCGTGCGAAAGGGCGGCGAGGTCGTGGTAGCGGGTGACGGGCAGGTCAGTCTGGGCCAGACCGTCATCAAGGGCACGGCCCGCAAGGTGCGCCGGCTCTCGCCGGGCGGACACGAGGTGGTGGCGGGCTTCGCCGGATCCACCGCCGATGCCTTCACCCTGCTCGAGCGGCTCGAGAAGAAGCTCGAGGCCGCGCCGGGGCAGCTTCAGCGGGCGGCGGTGGAACTCGCCAAGGACTGGCGGACCGACCGCTACCTGCAGAAGCTCGAGGCCTTCCTGATCGTCACCGACGGGGCCGAACTCTACGTCATCACCGGCGCGGGCGACGTGCTCGAACCCGAACACGGCATCGCCGCGATAGGCTCGGGCGGCATGTATGCGCTGGCCGCCGCCCGGGCGCTGATCGACGGGCCGCTCCCGGCCGAGGAGATCGCCCGGCGCGCGATGGCGATCGCGGCGGAGATCTGCGTCTACACCAACGGCAACCTGACGGTGGAGAAGATCGCCCCGTGACCGTCTCTCCCGACGACCTGCGGGCCGCCGTCGCCGCCGGGATCATCACCGAGGCGCAGGCGGCCCAGGTGAAGGCGCTGGCCGAGGCGCGCGCGGGCCGGCGGGCTGCCGCAGCGGATGACGAGCCCTTCGAGTTCTTCCGGGGCTTCGCCGAGATCTTCGTCTCGACAGGCCTCGTCCTGATGATCGTCGGCGTCCTCGGCTTCGCCGCGATCGCCGGCGCCTGGCTCGCCCTGCCGCTGGTGCTGGCGGCGACGTGCTGGGCGCTGGCCCACTACTTCACGCTCAGGAAGCGGATGAGCCTGCCCTCGATCGTGCTGACCGCAGGCTTCGCGCTCGGGATCATGGGGGCAACCGGGACCCGCCTGCTCGAGATCGGCGACATCTTCGACGGCATCGCCGGCGACACGGTGGCCGGCGGGCTGATCGGCATGGCGGCGATGGCGGTCTGGTACCGCGTCTTCCGCGTGCCCTTCGCGATCTTCGTCCTCGGCCTGTTCGGCCTTTCGGTGGTGCTCGCGCTCACCGGCTCCACGGGCGGTTCCGGGGGCGGCTTCGGCGGTCTGATCGACCGGCTGTTCGACCTCGGGAACGCCTCGGGCCTCGCCCCAGGCATGCTCGCCTTCGGCCTTTTGGCCTTCGCCGGGGCGATGTGGTTCGACCTGCGCGATCCGCACCGCCTGGGCCGCACTGCGGCCTCGGGCTTCTGGCTGCACCTTCTGGCCGCGCCGGCGCTCGTCAACACGGTGGCGCTTACCTTCCTCAACATCGGCGGCACGGCCGGCTACCTGCTGACGGCGGCCGCCATCGCCGCGATCGCCGCGCTCGCACTGGTGATCGACCGGAGGTCGTTCCTGACGGCCGGGATGGTCTATCTCGGCACGGTGATCGCCTGGGCGATGCGGGCGGGCGGGGCCGAAGTCTCCTGGCCGCTCCTCCTGCTCGTCCTCGGCGGACTCGTGACCGCGCTCGGCACCTTCTGGACGCCGCTCCGCACGGGCCTGATGCGCGCCCTCCCCGAGTTCCCGCTCAAGCGGCGCCTGCCGCCATATTCGGAGGCCCCATGACCGACCTTACCCCGCGCGAGATCGTCTCGGAACTCGACCGCTTCGTGATCGGCCAGAGGGAGGCGAAGCGCGCCGTCGCGGTCGCGCTGCGCAACCGCTGGCGGCGCAAGCAGCTTCCCCCCGGCCTCCGGGAGGAGGTCTATCCCAAGAACATCCTGATGATCGGGCCGACGGGCGTCGGCAAGACCGAGATCTCCCGCCGGCTGGCAAAGCTGGCGAAGGCGCCCTTCCTGAAGGTCGAGGCAACGAAGTTCACCGAGGTGGGCTATGTCGGGCGGGATGTGGACCAGATCGTGCGCGATCTCGTCGATACGGCGATGATCGAGACGCGCGAGCGGATGCGGGAGGCGGTCAAGGCCCGCGCCCACGATGCCGCAGAGACCCGGGTGATCGAGGCGCTGGCGGGGGAGGGCGCGCGGCCGCAGACCCGCGAGATGTTCCGCCAGAAGCTGAGGAGCGGCGAGCTCGACGACACCGAGGTGGAGCTCGAGGTCTCGGAGACGCCCGCCGCGCCGATGCTGGAGCTTCCGGGCCAGGGCGGCATGGGGATGATGAACCTGGGCGACCTGTTCAAGGCCTTCGGCGGCCGCCGCGTCCGTCGGCGGATGCGCGTCGCCGACAGCTACGAGGTGCTCATCGCCGAGGAGGCCGACAAGCTCCTGGACGACGAGCAGGTGAAGCAGGCGGCGCTCGAGGCGGTGCAGGAGAACGGGATCGTCTTCCTGGACGAGATCGACAAGATCGCCGCCCGGGCCGAGACGCGCGGGGCCGACGTGAGCCGCGAGGGCGTGCAGCGCGACCTTCTGCCGCTGATCGAGGGGACGACCGTCTCGACCAAGTACGGGCCGGTCAAGACCGACCACATCCTGTTCATCGCCTCGGGCGCCTTCCACATCGCCAAACCCTCCGACCTGCTGCCCGAGCTTCAGGGGCGCCTTCCGATCCGGGTGGAGCTGCGCGCGCTGACCGAGGCGGATTTCGTGCGGATCCTCACCGAGACCGACAACGCCCTCACCCGCCAGTATGCCGCGCTGATGGCGACCGAGGGCGTGACGGTCGAGTTCACCGACGACGGGATCGCCGCGCTCGCGCGCATCGCGGCGGAGGTGAACCGCAGCGTGGAGAACATCGGCGCGCGGCGGCTCTACACGGTCATGGAACGGGTGTTCGAGGAGCTCTCCTTCGCGGCACCCGACCGAGGCGGCGAAACGGTCATCGTCGATGCCGCCTTCGTCGAGGCGAACCTCGGCGAGCTGTCGCGCTCGGCCGACCTCAGCCGCTACGTGCTCTAGGAGGACACTGCGCCCGCGGCCCGCGCCAGGAGGCGCAGCAGGACGCGCACCGCCGCGCCCATGTCCTGCACGCTGACCCATTCGCGGGGACCGTGCACCTCCTGCATGCCCGTGAAGATGTTCGGACAGGGCGTGCCGAGTTCGGTCAGGCGCGAGCCGTCGGTGCCGCCGCGGATCGCGGCCGAGACCGGCTCGATGCCGAGATCCCGGCAGGCGGCGCGGGCGAGGTCCACGGGCGTCATGTCGGCCTCGAGCCAGTAGCGCATGTTCCTGTACTGGGGCCTGATCTCGCAGGTGATCCGCGCCCGCGGCTCGGTCGCGGCGACGGCCTCGCAGACCTGCCGCAACAGCGCGCCCCTGGCCTCCAGCCCATCGCGCTCGAAGTCGCGCAGGATTACCCGGATCTCGGCGGAGGCCGCGGTGCCCTTCAGCTCGTAGACGTGCAGGAAGCCCTCGCGGCCCTCGGTCGTCTCGGGCGTCATCGTGGCCTGCGGCAGGGTCTGCACGATCCGCGCGGCAAGGTGCAGGGCGTTGACGAGCTTTCCCTTGGCCGTGCCGGGGTGCACCGAGACCCCCTCGATCCGCACCACGGCGCCATCGGCCGAGAAGCTCTCGAACTCTATCTCGCCGACTGCCCCGCCATCGAGCGTGTAGGCGAAGGCGGCGCCGAGATCGCGGGCAAGCTGTGCCGGCACACCGCGCCCGATCTCCTCGTCGCAGGTGAAGGCGAGCCGAAGCCTCGGGCGCGGCAGGGCAGGGTCGGCGAGGAGGTGCCGCGCTGCCGTCATCACGATGGCCACGCCGGCCTTGTCGTCGGCACCGAGCAGCGTCGTGCCCGAGGCGGTGACGATGTCATGCCCGAGGCGCGTGCCGAGATAGGGGGAATCCTCGGGTGACAGAACGAGGTCGGGAGCGTCGGGAAAGGCAATCCGCCCGCCCCGGTAGTTGCGATGGACGATGGGCTTCACACCGGTTGCCGGGAACGCCGGCGCCGTGTCCACATGTGCCAGAAGCCCGATGGTCGGACCCGGGTCGGTTCCCGGCACGGTGGCGAGGACCACGCCGTAGTCGGTGAGCACCACATCCTCGGCCCCGATCTGCGAAAGCTCCTCGGCAAGGATCCGCAGCAGGTCGAACTGCCGCTCGGTGCTGGGCGTCGCGGACGAATCCTCGTCGGACTGGGTGTCGATCGCCGCGTAGCGGACAAGCCGCGCCTCAAGCTCGCCGTCGAATTCCGTGCGCATCTGCGCCTCCTGCCCCCTGCGGGCCGCATCGGCACCGCCATCGGCGCCGATGTCAAGCGGCGGTGGCCTCAGCGGCGGCGGCCGGAGCGGTCGTCCTCGTCGTCGTCGTCGTCGTGGTCGTCGGAGGCGGGCAGGTTGAAGAAGCTCTCGGCATCGGGCAGGGCCTTGTCCTCCTTCTCGTCCCCGTCACCCGAGAGCGAGAAGGTCTCGAGACCGGCGATGCTGGAGGGGATACGGGGTTCGGCGGCCGGCATGCCGAGCGACTGTTCGGTCGAGACCAGCTTGCGCCGCTCGTCATCGGACATCGCCGTGCCCTCGGCGGCCTTCCTCCGGTTTGCCTTCTGGACGGCGGCATCCAGCTCCGACTGCCGGCAGAGGCCGAGCGCCACCGGGTCGATGGGCTGGATGTTGGCGATGTTCCAGTGCGTCCGGTCGCGGATCGCCTGGATCGTCGGCTTGGTCGTCCCGACCAGCTTGCCGATCTGGCCGTCGGTCAGCTCCGGGTGGAACTTGACGAGCCAGAGGATCGCTGCCGGCCGGTCCTGCCGCTTGCTGAGCGGGGTGTAGCGCGGGCCGCGCCGCTTCTCCTCGCCCACCGAGGCAGGGTTGAACTTGAGCTTCAGCCGATAGAGCGGATCCTTCTCGCCGCGCTCGATCTCGACCGGGTCGAGCTGGTTGTTGGCGATCGGGTCGAAACCCTTGACCCCTGCCGCCACGTCCCCGTCGGCGATGCCCTGCACCTCGAGCTCGTGCAGCCCGCAGAAGTCGGCGATCTGCTTGAAGCTGAGGGTGGTGTTGTCGACCAGCCAGACAGCGGTCGCCTTGGCCATCAGGGGCTTGTTCATCGGCGTGCTCCTTGACACTTCTTCTCCGACACCGGGAACCCGGCTCCGGGGCCCAAGGCTTCCCGGGATTCTCCGATGTCGGGGAAATCGCGCGTTATATAGGCGCAAGAGTCGCGGAGGGAAAGAGACAATGCACAGGCTCGCCGCGGCCCTCGCCGCCCTCGCGCTCGCCGCGACCCATGCGGCCGCCGAAGGCGAACGCGCGGGAGAGTTCGACTACTACGTGCTCGCGCTGTCGTGGTCGCCCACCTGGTGCGCGCTCGAAGGCGACGCCCGGGGGGCGCCGCAATGCTCCGGCGACAAAGGTCGCGGCTGGGTGCTGCACGGGCTCTGGCCACAGAACGAGGAGGGCTGGCCGAGCTTCTGCCGCACGACGGCGCGCGACCCCTCGCGCGCCGAGACGGCGGCGATGGCCGATGTCATGGGCTCGGGCGGCGCGGCCTGGCATCAGTGGCGCAAGCACGGCCGCTGTTCGGGCCTGTCGCCCGGCGACTACTTCGCGGCCGCCCGCGAGGCCTTCGCCGCCGTGAACCGCCCTGCGCTGTTCGACCGGATGACGCAGGCCTACAGGCTGCCGGCCTCGGTGGTCGAGGAGGCCTTCCTCGAGTCCAACCCCGGCTGGGCGGCCGACATGCTGACGATCACCTGCAAGGACGGGCGGATCCAGGAGGCGCGCCTCTGCCTGACGCGCGACCTGGAGCCTCGCCGCTGCGGCGCCGATGCGGTCCGCGACTGCCGGATGCGGGACGCCCTCATGGAGCCCGTGCGGTAGCCCGGCTGCCCGCGACCCGGACGGGTTCAGCGCGTGGGAACGGGCGTCTCGCCGCGGTAGTCGTAGAAGCCCCGCTGCGTCTTGCGGCCGAGCCATCCGGCCTCGACATACTTCACGAGGAGCGGACAGGGCCGGTACTTGGTGTCCGCGAGCCCGTCGTGCAGCACGTTCATGATGGCGAGGCAGGTATCGAGCCCGATGAAGTCGGCCAGTTCCAGCGGGCCCATCGGGTGGTTGGTGCCGAGCTTCATGGCCATGTCGATCGAGGTCACGTTGCCCACGCCCTCGTAGAGCGTATAGACCGCCTCGTTGATCATCGGCATCAGGATGCGGTTGACGATGAAGGCGGGGAAGTCCTCGGCGCTGGCTGCGGTCTTGCCGAGCCGCTCCACCACCTTCAGGCAGGCCTCGTAGGTGGCATCGTCGGTCGCGATGCCGCGGATGAGCTCGACGAGCTGCATCACCGGCACCGGGTTCATGAAGTGGAACCCCATGAACTTCTCGGGCCGGTCGGTGCGCGAGGCAAGCCGGGTGATCGAGATCGACGAGGTGTTCGACGTCAGGATGGTGTGCGGCTGGAGATGCGGCACGAGATCCTCGAAGATCGCCTGCTTCACGGTCTCGCGCTCGGTCGCGGCCTCGATGATCAGGTCGCACTTGCCCAGATCGGTCAGGGTCAGGGTCGTGCGGATTCTCCCCAGCGCGGCTGCCTTGTCCTCGGCAGTGATCTTCCCGCGGCTGAGCTGGCGCTCGAGATTGCGGTCGATGAGGCTCAGCGCCGCGTTGAGCGCATCCTGCGAGATGTCGGTCATCAGCACGTCGTAGCCCGCGAGCGCCAGCACATGGGCGATGCCGTTGCCCATCTGCCCTGCCCCGACCACGCCGACCGACCTGATCTCCATCGCCTGTCCCTTCCGATGCCGCGCGCGACCATAGGCGGGCGGCACGGGCGCGCGCAAGCCTGCGGGGCACCCGATCCGTCGAATTGCAGGATTAGCCCTTTGGAAACCCGCAGCCGCGATTCTGCGCCCCGGGTGAAGCGAACAGAGGTGGGTGAGATGAGCTACGTCACCAGGGGCGACGGCGTCCTCGACTATCTTCCGTGCCGCTACGGCACATCGAAACTCCTGTTCCGCGGGCCGCGGCGGAGGCTTGAGGCCTCCTATGTCGCGGTGCTCGGCGGAACCGAGACCTACGGCCGGTTCGTGGAGCGGCCATATCCCGCGCTGCTGGAAAGCCTGTCAGGCAGGCGCACGGTCAACTTCGGCTATGTCAATGCAGGCATCGACGTGTTCCTCCAGGACGAGACGGTGATGGGCATCTGCGCCGGCGCCGATGCAACGATCGTCCAGCTGCTCGGCGCGCAGAACCTGACCAACCGGTTCTACGCGGTCCACCCGCGGCGGAACGACCGGCTGCTCTCGGTCTCGCCGCTCCTCAATGCGCTGTACCGCGATCTCGACTTCGCCGAGATCAACTTCACACGCCACCTGCTGGCGGCGCTTGAGGATCGGTCGCCGGACCGCTTCGCCCTGGTCGTGGCCGAACTCAAGGCGGCCTGGCTCGCGCGGATGCGCAAGCTGCTCGCCGGGGTCGGCGGAAGGAAGATCCTCCTCTGGATCGGCGAGGAGGCACCGGGCGACGGCACGGTGCTCAGCGCGCGGGCGCCCGATCCGCTGTTCGTGAGCCGGGAGATGATCGAAACGCTCCGCCCGTTCGTCTCCGACGTGGTCGTGGTCGTCGAGGATCCGGATGCGAGGGCGGCCGGAACCGCCGGGATGGTCTTCGATCGTGCGGACGCCGCGGTTGCCGCGACCACGACGAATGCCGCGATCCACCGCCAGGTGGCCGAGGCGCTGGCCGACCTATTCGGACGGGCGCTGCCCTGAAATGCACGGGGGCGGCTGGCGAGCCGCCCCCGCGCTCCGCGTTCCGCGGATTCACTCAGAGCTTCTCGATCATCTCCGGCACGGCCTGGAACAGGTCGGCCACAAGCCCGTAGTCGGCGACCTGGAAGATGGGCGCCTCCTCGTCCTTGTTGATCGCCACGATGACCTTGCTGTCCTTCATGCCGGCGAGGTGCTGGATCGCGCCCGAGATGCCGACGGCGACGTAGAGCTGCGGCGCCACGACCTTGCCGGTCTGGCCCACCTGCCAGTCGTTCGGGGCATAGCCCGAGTCCACCGCCGCGCGCGAGGCGCCGACGGCGGCGCCGAGCTTGTCGGCGAGCTTCTCGATCAGCGCGAACTGTTCCTTGGAGCCCACGCCGCGGCCGCCCGAGACGACGATCCCGGCCGAGGTCAGCTCCGGCCGGTCGGAGGCCGCAACCGCGTCCTCGATCCATTGCGACACTCCCGGGTTGGCGGGAACCGCCACCGTCTCGACCGGGGCGGAGCCGCCCTCGGGTGCCGCGTCGAAGGCGGTCGTGCGGATCGAGACGACCTTGCGGGCGTCGGACGACCGCACCGTCTGGATCGCGTTCCCGGCGTAGATCGGCCGCTCGAACGTGTCCTTGTCCACGATCCCGGAGACGTCCGAGATCACCATCACGTCGAGCAGCGCCGCGACGCGCGGCAGCACGTTCTTGGCATCGGTCGTCGCCGGCGCCACGATGTGCTCGTAATCGCCCGCAAGGCCCGCGATCAGCGCCGCCGTCGGCTCGGCGAGCCGGTGGCCCAGCGAGGGGTCCTCGGCGACGAGCACCTTCTTCACGCCGGCGAACTTCGCCGCCGCCTCGCCCGCCGCCTTCGCCCGCGCGCCGGCCGCAAGCACCGTCACATCGCCCAGCATCTTCGCCGCGGTCAGCGCCTTGGCGGTCGCGTCCGCCATCAGCGCGCCGTCGGTCACCTCGGCCAGAAGCAGAACAGCCATCAGATCACCCCCGCCTCTTTCAGCTTGCCCACGAGCTCGTCGACCGAGCCCACCTTGACCCCGGCCTTGCGGCCCGCCGGCTCGACGGTCTTCACCACGGTCAGCCGCGGCGTCACGTCCACGCCGTAGTCGGCGGGCGTCTTCTCCTCTAGCGGCTTCTTCTTGGCCTTCATGATGTTCGGCAGCGAAGCATAGCGCGGCTCGTTGAGGCGCAGGTCCACCGTCACGATCGCCGGCAGCCTGACCTCGATGGTCTGCAGGCCGCCGTCGACCTCCCGCGTCACCCGTGCGGTCTCGCCCGAGACCTCGAGCTTCGAGGCGAAGGTCGCCTGCGCCCAGCCGAGCAGTGCCGCCAGCATCTGGCCGGTCGCGTTCATGTCGTTGTCGATCGCCTGCTTTCCGCAGATCACCAGGCCCGGCTTTTCCTCGTCGATCACCGCCTTCAGGAGCTTCGCCACCGCCAGCGGCTCGATGTCCTGATGCACGTCCGAGGCCGCCTCGATCAGGATCGCCCGGTCCGCGCCCATGGCGAGCGCGGTCCGCAGCGTCTCCTGCGCCTGCTTCACCCCGATCGAGACCGCCACGATCTCCTCGGCCTTGCCGGCCTCCTTCAGGCGGATCGCCTCCTCCACCGCGATCTCGTCGAACGGGTTCATCGACATCTTGACGTTCGCCAGATCGACCCCGCTCCCGTCCGCCTTCACCCGGACCTTCACGTTGTAGTCGATCACCCGCTTCACAGGCACGAGCACCTTCATCGGCGTGGGTCTCCCTTTCAGCTCCGGTGCCTACTTACCGGGTGGGGACGGACGAAAACAGCGTAAAATCGACGCGGCGAGGCCCGGCGACGCCACGTTTCGCGGTAGCCGTCGGCGGCGGATGCGCAGGCGCCGCCCGCCGCACCGTCAGCGGTTCGCGCCGGGTATCCACAGCACGTCGGCGCGGCCCTCGTCATTGGCGATGCGGCCCGCCACGAAGAACCAGTCCGACAGCCGGTTGAGGTAGATGACCGCTTGCTCGTTGACCGCTTCCATGGTCGCGAGCTCGACCGTCAGGCGCTCCGCCCGCCGGGCAACCGTGCGGCACAGGTGCAGATGCGCGGCAAGCGGCGTGCCCCCGGGGAGGATGAAGCTCCGCAGCGGCTCGAGGCGGGCATTCATCGCGTCGATCTCGGTCTCGAGGCGCTTCACCTGCGCCTCGACCATGCGCAGCACGGGGTATCCGGCCTCGTGGTCCTTCTCCATCTCGGGGCGGCAGAGATCGGCACCGAGGTCGAACAGGTCGTTCGAGATCCGGGCGAGGGCCGCGTCCATCTCGCCCGTGGCATGGAGCCGGGCGAGGCCCACCGTGGCGTTCGTCTCGTCGACCGTGCCGTAGGCGGAGACGCGCAGCGAATGCTTGGCCACCCGCGCCCCGTTCCCGAGCGCCGTCTCGCCCGCGTCTCCGGTCTTGGTGTAGATCCTGTTGAGCACGACCATCAGTTCCCTCCCTGCCCGCGCAGCCAGACGAAGATGGCGATCAGCACAACCGCCACGAACTGCGCCGCGATGCGCCAGCGCATCAGCCTGTTCGACTTCTTGCCGCGATCCTCGCCGCCCCTGGCGAAGCCGCCGATGCCCATCGCCAGGACGCCAAGCGTGGCCAGGCAGGCCAGCGCGATCAGGTAGAACAGGGGATCGGACAGCATCGGGATTCCTTTCGGGTCGCCCGCCATCTAGTCCGGCGGCGCGGAAAAGCGAAGCGGGAATCCGGGCTCAGGCACGGGCGATGATCCAGTCGAGCGCGCGCGTCGGCAGAAGTCTGCGGAAAGTGCCCATCAGGTAGGTGGGGGTGGTGACATAGTAGCGCGGCCGCGGGTCGGGGCTTTCGAGCGCGCGGGCGAGCTTCGCCGTCACGGCCGAGGCCGGAAGCTCGAAGCGGTCCGGTCCCCGCTTCTCGTAGAGCCGGCGCAGAAGGCTCGCGCGATACTGCTCGGCCCGCGGGGAGTTCTCCCAGTCTATCCAGCGCTCGAAATGCGGGATCGAGTTCGCCCGGATCCGGCTGGTGATCGGTCCCGGCTCGATCAGGATCACCTTCAGCGGCGTGTCGCGCATCTCGATCCTGAGGACGTCGGTCAGCCCCTCCATTGCGTATTTCGTGGCGACATAGGCGCCGCGCCAGCGCATGGGGACAAGGCCGAGCACCGACGAGCAGTTGACGATCCGCCCGTGCCCCTGGCGGCGCATCGCGGGGATAACACGCCGCGTCAGGTCGTGGACGCCGAAGAGATTGGTCTCGAAGATCTCGCGCAGGGCCCCGCGCGGCAGGTCCTCGACCGCGCCGGGGCAGGCGAAGGCGCCGTTGTTGAAGACCGCATCGAGCCTGCCCCCCGTGCGCGAGAGCGCCTCGTCCACCGCCGCCGCGATGCTGTCCTCGTCGGCGTAGTCGAGCCGGAAGCTTTCCAGCCCCTCGCCGCGCAGGCGCTCGCAGTCGGCCTCCTGACGGCAGGTGGCGAAGACGCGCCAGCCGCGCCGGGCCATCCCGTGCGCCGCGTCGTAGCCGATGCCCGACGAGCAGCCGGTGATGAGAAGCGATCGCCCTTCCTTTCCCGCGCCTGCCATCCCTGCCTCCGCCGCCGCGGGCGGCACCCTGCCCCGGCGGGGAAGGACCGGCAAGCCCCTCAGGCGGCGTAGGCGGCCCGCTCGAAGGCCTCGTAGGTCTGCATGAAGCGCGGCTCCACGAAAGGCAGCGTCTGGGTCATGATGACTGCGGCGAGGTCCGAGGCCGGATCGAACCAGTAGTGCGTGTTGAGCACGCCCGCCCAGCTCTGGGATCCCGCGCGGCGCATCCCCGGAATGTCGGATTCGTTCCGCATGAAGCCGAAGCTGTGGGTCTTGACCGTTCCGGGGAAGGGGTCGAAGTCCGCGCTGACCGGGGGCGCCGCCGTCACCATCCGCTCGAACGTGAGGGGCCCCATGTGGTTCTCCAGCATGCGCGCCACGCCCTCCTCGCTCAGCACGCGGTTCCCGTCGAGCGCACCCCGGTTGAGGAACATCCTCAGGAAGCGCATGTAGTCCTGCGGCGTGGAATAGAGCGCGTGCCCCATGCCGTAGACCTCCGGGTTCGACGGCGGCGCGAGCGCGAAGTCGACGAAGGCCCCGTCCTCGCCGCGCGCCTTCACCCCGGCAAGCCGCGGTGCCATGTGGTCGCGCACCTCGACGTCGGTATCCTCCATGCCGAGCGGGCCGAAGAGGTTCTCCTTCAGGAAGGCGTCGATCCGCTTTCCGCTGATCCGCTCGACCATCTGGCCGAGCCAGTCGATGCTGACGCCGTAGCCCCAGCGCGTGCCGGGATCGGAGAGCATCGGATAGAACATCGAGGCCTTCGTGCCGGCGAGGATCGAGGGATGCCCGGTCTTCGCCATGTATTCCTGCGGCGCGGTGTTCCAGAACTCGTATTCCAGCCCCGAGGTGTGGGTGGCCAGATGCCGCGCGGTCGCCTTCACCCTCGGCGCACGCAGGCGCGGCGTGTCGCCGTCCCACCCCTCCAGCACGCGTATCTCGGCAAACTCGGGCAGCACCTCCTCCACGGGCGTGTCGAAATCCATCTCGCCGCGGTCGATCAGGATCATCGCCGCGGTCGAGCCCACGGCCTTCGTCATCGAGAAGACGCGGAACACCGTGTCGGTGGCGGCCGGCAGTCCGGGCGCCGCCTCGCCCGCCGCGCCCGACCAGGTGATGCCCGCGGCGTTTCCGGTCATGCCGACCGCGAAGGGCACGTCCTCCTGCCGGACGGCGCGGTCCAGAACCTCCTGAAGTCCCATGATGTCCTCCCTCGTTGCCGGAAAGTCTGGACACGACCCGCGATTCCCGGCAAGCGCGATTGCGCGCTGGACCGTGGGAAGCGGAAGCTCTACACCACATCCATGTCCGAGCCGACCGACGGCCCCAACATCGAGCCTCCCGAAGGCAGCGAACTTGCCGAGCCGCTCGCCCGCGCGATCGGCGAGCGCTACCTGACCTATGCGCTCTCCACCATCATGCATCGGGCGCTGCCGGACGCGCGCGACGGCCTGAAGCCGGTGCACCGGCGCATCCTCTGGGCGATGCGCGAGCTGCGCCTTTCCTCCACGGGGGCGTTCCGCAAGTCGGCGAAGATCGCGGGCGACGTGATGGGCAACTACCACCCCCACGGCGATGCCGCGATCTACGACGCGATGGCGCGGCTCGCGCAGGACTTCACGATCCGCTACCCTCTGGTGGATGGGCAGGGCAACTTCGGCAACATCGACGGCGACAACCCGGCCGCCAGCCGCTACACCGAGGCGCGCCTGTCCGCCCCGGCCGAGGCGCTCCTCGCAGGTCTCGACGAGAACGCGGTCGACTTCCGGCCGAACTACGACGGCACGCTCGCCGAGCCGGTCGTGCTGCCTGCGGCCTTTCCCAACCTTCTGGCGAACGGCGCAAGCGGCATCGCGGTCGGCATGGCGACGAACATCCCGCCGCACAACCTCGACGAACTGCTCGAGGCCTGCATCCACCTTGCGAAGGCGAGGAACTCCGAACAGGTCCGCGACGACACGCTGATCGCGATGGTGAAGGGCCCCGACTTCCCCACCGGCGGCGTCGTGGTGGAGCCGCCCGACTCGCTCCGCGAGGCCTATCTTACCGGGCGCGGTTCGATCCGCGTCCGCGCGCGCTGGACGAAGGAGGACCTTGCCCACGGCACCTGGCAGATCGTCGTGACCGAGATCCCCTACCAGGTGCAGAAGTCGAAGCTGATCGAGCGCATCGCCGAGCTGATCGAGACGAAGAAGGTGCCGATCCTCGCCGACGTGCGCGACGAGAGCGCCGAGGACATCCGCATCGTGCTCGAGCCGCGCTCGCGCAACGTCGATCCCGAAGTGCTGATGGGGATGCTCTTTCGCAACTCCGACCTCGAGACGCGCTTCGCGCTCAACATGAACGTGCTGATCGACGGACGGGTGCCGAAGGTCTGTTCGCTGAAGGAGGTGCTGCGCGCCTTCCTCGCGCACCGGCGCGAGGTGCTGATCCGGCGGTCGCGGCACCGGATGGAGAAGATCGACCACCGGCTGGAGGTGCTCGAGGGGCTGATCACGGCCTTCCTCAACCTCGACCGGGTGATCGACATCATCCGTTACGACGAGGACCCCAAGGCCGCCCTGATGCGCGAGGACTGGGGGCGAAAGCACGCCAGGGCGACCTCCGAGAGGGATTACGTCAGCCCTCCGGAGGGCGAGGGCGAGCTTTCCGAGGTCCAGGCCGAGGCGATCCTCAACATGCGCCTGAGGAGCCTGAGGCGCCTCGAGGAGATGGAACTCCGGCGCGAGTTCGACGCGCTCACCGAGGAGCGCGCCGGCCTCGAGGACCTTCTTGCCGACGAGGGGCTCCAGTGGAACCGCATCGCCGAGGAGCTGCGCGAGACCCGCAAGACCTTCGGCCGCGACGCGCCCGGCGGCGCGCGGCGCACGACCTTCGCCGAGGCGGGCGAGGCCGAGGACGTCCCGGTGGAGGCGATGACCCTGCGGGAGCCGATCACGGTGATCTGTTCGCGCATGGGCTGGATCCGGGCGATGAAGGGGCACCAGCCGCTCGACGCCGAGGTGAAGTTCAAGGACGGCGACGGCCCGCGCTTCGCCTTCCACGCCGAGACCACCGACCGCATCCTGCTCTTCGGCTCGAACGGGCGGTTCTACACGATCCTCGGCGCCAACCTGCCCGGCGGGCGCGGCATGGGCGAACCCGTGCGCCTGATGGTCGATCTTCCGAACGAGGCCGAGATCGTCGCGCTCTTCGCCCACCGGCCCGGCAGCCGGCTGATCGTCGCCTCCTCGGCCGGCGACGGGTTCGTGGTGCCCGAGGACGAGATCGTCGCGCAGACCCGCGCAGGCAAGCAGGTGATGAACCTTGCCGAGGGCGTGACCGCCGCCGCCTGCCGGCCGGTGCGCGGCGATCATGTGGCGGTGGTCAGCCAGAACGGGAAGCTTCTCGTGTTCCCGCTGTCCGAGCTGCCCGAGATGGCGCGGGGCAAGGGCGTGCGGCTCCAGAAGTACAGGTCGGTCACCGGCCGGCAGGGCACGCTGGAACTCGACGGCGGGCTGTCGGACGTGACGACCTTCGACTGGGCGCAGGGCCTTTCCTGGACGATGGGCGGCGGCCGCACCCGCACCGAGCCGGACATGACCGAGTGGCTCGGGCCCCGCGCGGGCGCCGGCAAGCGCCCGCCCCACGGCTTCCCGAAGACGAACCGCTTCGACTGAGCGCTACGACCGGATGTAGCGGAACGCGGCCGAAGCGCCCCACCCGGCAAGCACGGCCAGCGCCAGCGCAAGGATGCCGTAGGCAAGCGGGCGCTCGTGCGCAAGATTGTAGACGAAGCGTTCCAGCCCCACCTTCTGCACGTCGAGGATCGTGGTGTGATGGTCCACGACCTGCCTGCCCCGCGTGAGGAAGATGCGGATCGTGTAGAGCCCCTCGGTCAGGTTCGACGGCAGTTCGAACGAAGTCTGGAACAGGGTTTCCTCGGTCAGGTCGACCACGCCCGCCTCGACGCGGTAGTGCCCGCTCGCCCGGCGCAGACGGATCAGCGCCTCGGAGAACTGCACGGCGTCGGCGACCTCCGGAGGCGCGCCGACCGAGCGTATGCCCATGGGTATCGAGATGCGGTGCCGCAGGTCCTCGGTGTGCGAAAGGATGTCGAACAGCGGCCCCGTGGCCGCGATGGCGTAGAAGCGCGGCGCGGCGTCGATCTCGACCGACTCGGTGTTGATCCAGATGCCGAACACGCGGCTCTTCTTGCGCACGTTCACCGGCGCGGACGGGCCGGTAACCGTCACGATCACCTCGAGCGGCGGGCCTTCGGGGGGCGGCGCATCGCGCCGTGCCGCCCCGAAGACGAGGATCTCGGAACCGTCGAAGTTCGCGGTGATCGAGACGCGGGTCTGGCTCAGCCCCGCCACGATCTGCTCCGCCCGGGCGGCGGGGCCGGCGAGCAGCGCCAGAAGCGCGAAGAGGGCGAACGCACCCCTCATCCGCGCGAAGACCGGTAGCCGATCGAGTAGAGCTCCTCGGGTTCGATCACCAGGTCGAGGAGCAGCTTGGCACAGACCGAGATCACGACGATGGCAAGCAGGATCCGCAGCTGTTCGGCGCGCAGGCGCGCGCCGATGCGGGTTCCGATCTGCGCCCCGATCACCCCGCCGACGATCAGGATCACCGCCAGGAGGATGTCCACCGAATAGTTGGTGACCGCGTGCATGACGGTGGTGAACCCCGTGACGAACACGATCTGGAAGAGCGAGGTGCCGACGACCACCTTCGTCGGCATCCCGAGGAGGTAGATCATCGCCGGCACCATGATGAAGCCGCCGCCGACGCCCATGACCGCGGCCAGCACCCCCACGGCGGCGCCGACCAGAAGCGGCGGGATCACCGAGATGTAGAGGCCCGACGTGCGGAACTTGGCCTTGAACGGCAGCCTGTGCACCCAGAGGTGCTGGCGGCGCTCCACCCGGCCGGGGGCGCGCCGGGCACGCAGCATCGCCCGCAGGCTCTCCTGGAACATCAGGAGGCCGATGACGCCCAGGAACACGACGTAGGAGAGCTGCACGACGAGGTCGATCTGGCCCATGTCCTGCAGGCGGTTGAAGGCCCAGATGCCGGCCGCGGAGCCGGCGAGGCCACCGGCGAGCAGGACACTGCCCATCAGGAAGTCGACCGTTCGCCTTCGGACATGGGCAAGCACTCCCGAGATCGACGAGGCGACGACCTGATTTGCGCCCGTCGCCACGGCGACGGGCGGAGGAATGCCGATGAAGAAGAGGAGCGGCGTGATCAGGAAGCCGCCGCCCACCCCGAATAGCCCCGAGAGCAGCCCGACAAGTCCGCCGATCCCCAGCAGGAGGAAGATGTTGACCGAGACCTCGGCAATGGGGAGGTACAGCTGCATCTGCTACGGCGCCGGAAGGGATACGGTCCGCCTTCAGCCTTGCGCGGCTGTCCGGCGATGTCAAACGGCTGGCGGAGCCGCTTCACGCGATCGCGCGCAGGAAGGCGCGCAGGACCCGCTCCAGCTTGGCAGCGCCGAGGGGCGCCATTGCCTTGGTGTGCTCGTGGCTGATCTTCTCGTCCGAAAGCCCGGCAGCCATGTTCGTGACGGTCGAGATCGCGGCAACCCTGAGCCCGAGGAAGCGCGCCAGGATCACCTCGGGCACCGTCGACATGCCCACCGCATCGGCACCGAGCGTCCGGATCGCGCGGATCTCGGCGGGCGTCTCGAACGACGGCCCGGAATACCAGGCATAGACGCCTTCGGGCAGCGCGATGCCCTCGGCGGCAGCCGCGTCTCTCAGCGCCGCGCGCAGGGCGGGGTCATGCGCGTCGGTCATCGGCACGAAACGGGCATCGGTCGGCTATCCGATCAGCGGATTGAGGCCGGAGAAGTTGATGTGGTCCGAGAGCAGCATCAGGTCGCCCGGCCGGATGTCGGGGTCGAGCGATCCCGCGGCGTTGGTCAGGATCAGCGCCTCGGCGCCAAGCGCCTTCAGCACCTCCAGCGGCAGCCGCATCGCCGAGGGGTCGCCGCGCTCGTAGTAGTGCGCCCGCCCGCCGAACACGGCGACGCGCACCCCCTCGAGCCGTCCGACAACGAGGTTCGGGGAGTGGCCGGATACGCCGGCATGCGGGAAGCCCGGAAGATCGGCATAGGGCACCGCCACGCCGTCCACCGCTCCTGCGAGGTGGCCGAGGCCGGAGCCGAGGATCAGGCCGACCCGCACCGGCGCCGCCCCGGCACGGGCGCGGACCAGCGCGGCAATCTCCTCAGCGTTCCTTGACATAGGGCTGCCCGCCTGCCCTGGGCGGAATGGCCTTGCCGACGAAACCGGCGAGCACGATCACGGTAAGCACGTAGGGCAGCGCGTCGAGGAACGGCACCGGCACCTTGAACCCGGCGGCCCCCTCGATCACGTCGGGGCGAAGCGCCAGCGCCTGGAGGAAGCCGAAGAGCAGGCAGGCATAAAGCGCGTACCATGGCCGCCACTTGGCGAAGATCAGCGCGGCCAGCGCGATGTAGCCCCGGCCCGCCGTCATCTCCCGTCCGAAGCCCGCCTGCAGCGCCGTGGCCATGTAGGCCCCCGCGATCCCGCAGAGGACGCCGGTGATCAGCACGGCCGTATAGCGCAGCCGCATCACCGAGATGCCGGCGGTATCGACCGACTCGGGGTTTTCGCCCACCGCCCTGAGCCGCAGGCCGAACCGCGTGCGGAACAGCACCCACCACGTGAGCGGCACCATCAGGAGCGCCACGTAGACAAGCGCGGTATGGCCCGAGATCACCTCGGCGTAGAACGTTCCCAGCACCGGAACCTCCCGCAGGGCCTCGGCGAAGGGCAGGGTCAGCGACTGGAAGCGGGCCTCTCCGGCAAGCGGGGGCGTGCGACCGCCCTGCCCGAAGAGGTCCTCGGCCACCAGGACGGTGATGCCCGAGGCGAGGAAGTTGAGCGCCACGCCCGAGATCAGCTGGTTGCCGCGGAACGTGATCGAGGCAAGGCCGTGGATCACCGCAAGCACCATCGAGGCGCCGATGCCCGCGAGCAGCCCGGCCCAGGCCGACCCGGTCAGGAACGCGACCGCCCCCGAAGCCATCGCGGCCATCAGCATCTTGCCCTCGAGCCCGATGTCGAAGATGCCCGCGCGTTCCGAGAAGAGCCCCGCAAGACAGGCGAGCAGCAGCGGCGTGGCAAGCCTGAGCGTCGAGTCGAGGATCTGCAGGAGGGTTGCGTAATCCATCAGGCCGCCCTCGCTGCCGTGCGCCACCCGAAACTGCGGAAGCCCCAGCCGACCAGCATCCGCATCGCGTTGTCGAGCGCGCCCGTGAACAGGATGACGAGCGCTTGCACCACGGTCCGCAGCTCGATCGGGATCGATGTCCAGAGCCCGATCTCGGCCCCGCCCTGATAGAGGATGCCGAAGAGGAGCGCGGCGAGGAACACGCCGACCGGGTGGTTGCGCCCCATCAGCGCGACGGCGATGCCGATGAAGCCGGCCCCCTCGGCCGAGTTCAGCACCAGCCGCTCGCTCTCGCCCATGACGTTGTTGATCGCCATAAGCCCCGCGAGCGCGCCGGAGATCAGCATCGACAGCATGATGATGCGGAAGGGCGAGATGCCCGCGTAGACCGCCGCGGCCTCGGACTTGCCGAAGGCGCGGATCTCGTAGCCGAGCCGGGTGCGCCACAGCAGGAGCCAGACCAGCCAGCACGCAAGGATCGCCAGGAGGAACGTGATGTTCGCCGGCACCGAGGGGCTGAAGAGGTTGCCGATCAGCGGCATGTCGTGCAGCGTCGGCAGCCTCGCGCCCGCCGGAAAGCGGGCGGTCGCGGGGTCCATCGTGCCCGGCGGCCGGAAGACGTTCACGAGCAGGTAGACCAGCAGCGAGGCCGCGATGTAGTTGAACATGATCGTGGTGATCACGATGTGGCTGCCGCGCCGCGCCTGGAGGTAGGCAGGGATCGCGGCCCAGGCCGCGCCGAACAGGGCCGCGCCCACCATCGCGGCGGGCAGCGCGAGCGTCCAGTGCGGCCAGGGCAGGGCCAGGCACACGATCGCCACCCCGAGGCCGCCGATCTGCGCCTGCCCCTCCCCGCCGATGTTGAACTGCCCGGCATGAAAGGCCACCGTCACCGCAAGCCCGGTGAAGATGAACGAGGTCGCGTAGTAGAGCGTGTAGCCCCAGCCGTAGGCGGAACCGACCGCTCCCTGCAGCATGGTGCGCATCGCCTCGACCGGGTCGGCGCCGATCGCCAGGATGACCAGCGCCGAGATCAGGAGCGCCAGCAGCAGCGACAGCAGCGGAACGAGGACCACGTCCGCCCAGACCGGCAGCTTCGTCATGCCCGCGCCTCCCCGCCCGGGCGCCCCGCAACGCCGGGAGCGCGCGGCCTCATGCCGCCTCCTTCCCGGCGGCGATGCCGGCCATCATCAGCCCCAGTTCGCGCGCGTCGGTCTCGTTCGGCAGCCGCTCGCCCATGATGCGGCCGTCGAACATCACCACGATGCGGTCGGAGAGCGACAGGATCTCGTCTAGCTCGACGCTGACGAGCAGGATCGCCGCGCCGGCATCGCGCAGCGCGATGATCCGCTTGTGGATGAACTCGATCGCGCCGATGTCCACGCCCCGCGTCGGCTGGCCGACGAGGAGTAGCTTCGGCTCCCGCTCCATCTCGCGCGCCAGCACGAGCTTCTGCTGGTTCCCGCCCGAGAAGTTCTTCGCCGGCAGTCGCGGGTTCGGCGGGCGCACGTCGAAGCGCTCGATCTTGCCTTCGGCCGAGGCGATCAGCTTGGCGTTGTCCATCAGCAGGGCGTTGCGCTGGTAGGCCGGATCGTGGTGGTAGCCGAAGGCAAGGTTTTCCCAGGCCATGAAGTCGAGGATCAGCCCGAGGTGCTGGCGGTCCTCGGGGACGTGCGCGATGCCCCCCTCGCGCCGGGTCCGCCCGTCGGAATGGCGCCCCGTCAGGTCGATTTCCTGACCGTCCACCCGGACGCGCCCCGTGGCCTTCTCGATTCCGCCGAGGACTTCCAGGAGCTCCGACTGGCCGTTTCCGGCAACGCCGGCGATGCCGAGGATCTCGCCCGCGCGGACATGGAGCGATATCCCCCTCAGCCGTTCCACGCCGTGGTCGTCGACGACCCTGAGGTTGTCGACCTGCAGGATCTCGCGCCCGGGGGTCGCCGGCCGCTTCTCGACGTGGAGCAGGACCTTCCGCCCTACCATCAGCTCGGCGAGCTGTTCGGGGCTGGTCTCGGCGGTCCTGACGGTCGCCGTCATCTCGCCGCGCCGCATGACGCTCACCGTTTCGGTGATTTCCATGATCTCGCGCAGCTTGTGGGTGATGAGGATGATCGTCTTGCCCTGTTCCTTCAGCCCCTCGAGGATGCGGAACAGATGGTCGGCCTCGGCAGGGGTCAGCACCCCGGTCGGCTCGTCAAGGATCAGGATGTCGGCCTTCCGGTAGAGCGCCTTCAGGATCTCGACGCGCTGCTGGTGGCCCACCGAGAGGTCCTCGATCTTCTCGTCGGGATCGACCTCGAGCTCGTATTCCTCTGCGAGCTTCCTGAGAAGGTCCCGCGCCTTGGCGAGCGAGGGGCGCAGAAGCGCCCCGTCCTCGGCGCCGAGAACCACGTTCTCCAGCACCGTGAAGTTCGGCACCAGCTTGAAGTGCTGGAACACCATGCCGATGCCGGCGCGGATCGCGGCCTGGCTGTCGGTGATCTCGGTCCGCCGGCCGTTGATCCAGATCTCGCCCGCGTCGGCCTTGTAGAAGCCGTAGAGGATCGACATCAGCGTCGATTTGCCGGCACCGTTCTCGCCGATGATCCCGTGGATGGTGCCCGGCATCACGCGGATCGAGATGTCCTTGTTCGCCTGGACCGGGCCAAAGGCCTTCGAGATCCCGCGCAGCTCGATCGCCGGGGCGATGTCAGGGGCGGCCGTCTCCGGCCGCCCCGCTGTGTCCTTGGCGTTCATTCAGAACGACAGCGCGGGGCAGCTGTCGTCCGACATGTAGTCGTGCACCTGAAGCTCGCCCGAAGCGATCTTCGCGGCCGCCTCGTCGACCGCGGCCTTCATCTCCTCGGAGACGAGCGAGGCGTTGTGCTCGTCGAGCGCGTAGCCGACGCCGCCGTTGGCGATGCCCATGACGTTGATCCCCGGCTGGAGGTTCTCGCCTTCCTTGAACGCCTCGTAGACCGCATTGTCCACGCGCTTGAGCATCGAGGTGAGCACAGAGCCCGGGTGCAGGTAGTTCTGGTTGCTGTCGACCCCGATCGACAGCTTGCCCTCGTCCGCCGCCGCCTGGAGAACGCCGATGCCCGTTCCGCCGGCCGCGGCATAGATCACGTCCGCGCCCTGGGCGATCTGCGCCTTGGCAAGCTCGCCGCCCTTGACCGGGTCGTTCCAGGCCGCGGGCGTCGTGCCCGTCATGTTGGCGATGACCGTGGCATCGGGGTTCACCGCCTTCACGCCCTGGGCATAGCCGCAGGCGAACTTGCGGATCAGGGGGATGTCCATCCCGCCCACGAAGCCCACGGTGCCGGTCTTGCTTGCCATCGCGGCCATCATGCCCACGAGGTAGGAGCCCTCGTGCTCGTTGAAGACCACCGACTTCACGTTCGGCTGGTCCACCACCATGTCGATGATCGCGAACTTCGTGTCGGGGTAGTCCGGCGCGACCTTGTTGAGCACATCGCCGAAGGCGAACCCGGTCATCACGATCGGGTTCGAGCCCGCCTCGGCGAGCCGGCGGAGCGCCTGCTCGCGCTGGGCCTCGGACTGCATCTCGAGCTCGCGATAGCTGCCCCCGGTCTCGGCCTTCCACCGTTCGGCACCGTTGAACGCCGCCTCGTTGAACGACTTGTCGAACTTGCCGCCGAGATCGAAGATCAGCGCAGGCTCGGCAAGCGCGGCGCCCGAGGCCAGTGCCAGCGCGGCGGCCCCGCCGAGGATGCTCTTGAGATAGCTCATGGAAGTCTCCCGGTTGGTGTTGCGGCCCCGGGTCCCTCCCGGCGGCACGTAAATCCGCGGATCTCTGTCGGATCGTTGCGGAATTAGGGCCGAGGGGGTGGGGGCGGTCAATAGGCATGTTGAACCGCCGCACCCACGCAGCCCGGATTCGGCGGATCGCCCCGGAGCGCGGCCCGCCGACAACGGGCGGCTGACGATCCCTCAGGCGGATCGCAGGTCGCGGCGCATCAGGACCGCGGATATGCCCGGCGCATGGTAGCCCCGCCGAAGTCCGGCCTCCTCCCAGCCTTCCGACCGGTAGAGCGCGCGCGCGGGCGCATTGTCCTCGGCGACCTCGAGGTAGGCTTCCTCGGCTCCGCCGGACCGCGCCCGTTCGTGGAACGTGCGGAGCAGCCGCCGGCCCGCGCCCTGCCGGCGCATCTCGGGCGGAACGGCAAGGGTGAGAAGTTCGGCCTCGCCCGCGAGCGCGCGGCCTACCAGAAAGGCGGTCCGCTCGGTCAGCAGGAAGGCGCCCCGGGTGCCAAGCACCTCGGCGAACTCCGCGGCGGTCCATGGCCGGGGAACCGCGAAGGACTTCGCGTGAAGCGCAGCCAGTTCCTGCGGGGTCACGGCAGCAGTTCCGGCGGCGCTTCGCGCGGAGGGGCCGCGTCGGCCGCGCGCAGGTAGAGCGGCGCAGGCCTCCCTTCCGGAGGCCCGCCGGCAGTGATCTCGGCGGCGCGGCGGCCGATGGCGACGGCAAGCGGCACGCTCCGGTGCAGCACCGGAACCCCGAGCACGGCCGCAAGCCGTGCCGCCGCGTCGCCCGTGACCGCCGGGGCGGAGAAGGCCCAGGCCGGAAGCGTGTCTTCGCGGCAAAGCGCCGGAGGCGGCGCCGCCGCGCCCATCGCCTCGTCGAACAGCTGGAGATAGACCTCGCCACGCCGGGCATCGAGCGCTGCCAGAACCGGGCGCGGCAGTCCGAATGCGGCGGCCTCAAGGGCCGTGACGCCCACAGCGGGAACGCCGAGCGACAGCGCGAGCCCGCGCGCTGCGGCCACCGCGAGGCGCACGCCGGTGAAGTTTCCCGGCCCGGTGCCGACGGCAAGGAGGCCCACGTCTCGCCAGGAAAGGCCTTCCTCGGCGAGCATCTCCGCAAGCATCGGCATCAGGCGCTCCGCCTGCCCGCGGTCCATCCGCTCGCTGCGCTCTGCCAGGACCGCGCCACCCCGAAGCAAAGCGGCCGCGCAATGCGCGGCCGAGGTGTCGAAAGCGAGGATGGGCGCGTCAGGCCGCAACCGGCCTGACCTCGATCACTTCCGGGATGTAGTGCCGCAGCAGGTTCTCGATGCCCATCTTGAGCGTGAGCGTCGAGGACGGGCAGCCGGCACAGGCCCCCTGCATGTGCAGATAGACCACGCCCCGGTCGAACCCGTGGAAGGTGATGTCGCCGCCATCCTGCGCGACGGCCGGGCGGACGCGGGTGTCGAGAAGCTGCTTGATCTGCTCGACGATCTCGGCATCCGGGCCGTCGTGCGCCGCATGGCCGCCGCCGCCGGCCTCGTCCTCCAGCGCGGGCTGGCCGGACTGGAAATGCTCCATCACCGCGCCGAGGATCGCGGGCTTGATGTGGTCCCACTCCACGGCATCGGACTTGGTGACCGTCACGAAGTCGTTGCCGAGGAATACGGCGGTCACGCCGTCTACCCCGAAGATGCGGCGGGCAAGCGGCGAGCGGCCGGCGGCCTCCGCGCTGGGGAAGTCCGCGGTTCCGGTCTCGAGCACGGTCTGGCCGGGCAGGAACTTGAGCGTGGCCGGATTCGGAGTGGACTCGGTCTGGATGAACATGGGCGGCGTCTCCGGGGATACCCGTCTACATGCGCCTCGTCTCGTGTCGTGTCAAGTTTTGGAACTGTTCTAAACTGTGCATCGCCCCGCAGGCTTGGCAGCGGGAATCGTTGACACGCGGGAAACAGAAGCCGGATCGGCGGCTGTGCTTGGGCAGCCTCAGGATTAACGGTCCGTGAATTTCTGCGGTTATGCCCGAGTTCCGCCGCATTCACCGGCGATCAAGAACCCAGATCTTGTGGTTCGGTGTTTCCACAATCGCAATAATTGTAGGTTTGACGATGTGCGCAACCATAACGAGTATCTGGCGTCGCGGGCCTCATTCCACGCCTCGCCAGACGGGTGCGTTCCTCGCCGATGAGGCCGGGGCGGTATCGGTCGAGATGGTGGCGGTCTGCGGACTGGTCGTCGTGCTCGGCATCGTCGGGGGAACCCTCGTTTCGCAAGGCAGCACGGGCCGCGCCCAGGCGATCGGGGACGAACTCGCCCGCATCGAGCCGGTGCCGGCCTCCATCGGGGCCTCGGCAGGCGCCTCGGGGGGCGCGGGAAGCGGCGGCGGCGCAGGGGGATCGGCTGCCGCCGGAAGCTCGGGCGGCGGCTCGGGAGGCCCCGCGATCGTGGAAAACCCCTTCTCCTACGGCGCGGGCGCCTCGGGCGGCGGTTCGGGTGGCGGTTCGGGCGGCGGGCCGTCGGGCGGCGTGTCGGGCGGTGCGTCGGGCAGCGGCGGGTCGGGCGGCGGGGCTTCGGGCGGCGGAAGCGGGAGCGGCGGCGGGTCGGGCGGCGGAGGCGGTGGCGGTGGCGGCTCCGGCTTCGGCCAGCCGGGCAGGTGCGGGACCGAAGGCACCAACGGCACATCGACAGGAACGCCCGAGTGCTGAGCGTTGCACCCCTGCCCCGGCGGATGCACGATCTCGTGGCAGTCGGGCGCCTGTCACGAGGATGTCGCTTGCGCAGGCCAATCATCGTTGGCACGATGATTTTGCCAACGCTCAACTGGAGACTGTATTGGCCATCAGCGCGCTGACCTCGCCGCCCGTCCCCGGAGACACTCTGGAAACCGTCCTCGAATTCCCGGACAACCGCCTGCTGATCGACCTCTGCGGTGAATACGACCGCAACCTGGCCCAGATCGAGCACAAGCTCGGCGTGCAGATCCTGCGCCGTGGCAACCTGCTGTCGGTGATGGGCGAGGCAGACGCGCGCGAGCGGGCGGCGGAAGTCCTGGAAGGCCTCTACGCGCGGCTGGAATCCGGCCGCGGCGTCGGCGCCGGTGACGTCGACGGGGCGATACGCCTCGGCCGCTCGGGCGACGGAACGGGCACACGGGCCGGCGACCAGCTCGAGATGTTCCAGGGCGGGCGCGTCGAGGTCGGCACCCGCAAGAAGATCGTCGAGCCCCGGACCGAGGCGCAGAAGGCCTATGTCCGCGCGCTCTACCAGAACGAGCTCTGCTTCGGCATCGGCCCCGCAGGCACCGGCAAGACCTACCTCGCCGTCGCCGTGGGCGTGAACCTCTTCATCGGCGGCCACGTCGACCGCATCATCCTCTCCCGTCCGGCCGTCGAGGCCGGCGAGCGCCTGGGGTTCCTTCCCGGCGACATGAAGGAGAAGGTCGATCCCTACATGCAGCCGCTCTACGACGCGCTGAACGACTTCCTTCCGGCAAAGCAGGTGCAGAAGCTGATGGAGGAGAAGCGCATCGAGATCGCGCCTCTCGCCTTCATGCGCGGCCGCACCCTGTCGAACGCCTTCGTTGTCCTCGACGAGGCCCAGAACGCCACCGGCATGCAGATGAAGATGTTCCTGACCCGCCTCGGCGAGGGCAGCCGCATGGTCATCACCGGCGACCGGACGCAGGTGGACCTGCCGAAGGGCACGGCCTCGGGCCTCGCCGAGGCCGAGCGCATCCTCGACGGCGTGGAGGGCGTGAGCTTCAGCTACTTCACCGCGAAGGACGTGGTGCGCCATGCGCTCGTGGCGCGGATCATCGAGGCCTACGACCGCGACGGCGGCTGACCGCGACCCCGATGCCGACCGAGACGATCTGCGAGGATCCGCGCTGGGAGGCCGCCGGCCTCCCCGACCTGGCAGGCCGGGCCGCGGACGCCGCGCTCCGGCGGCTCGGGCTCGATCCCGGCCGCTTCGAGATCGCCGTGCTGGCCGCGGACGATGCGCGTATCGCCGTCCTCAACGCCGACTTCCGCGGCAGGCCACAACCGACCAACGTGCTCTCATGGCCCTCGGAAGAGCGCGGGACGGAGACCGAGGGCGCCGTCCCTGCACCACCCGAGGCCGGCACGCCGGACGACCCCGCACCGCTCGGCGACATCGCGCTCGCCTGGGAGACGTGCCGGCGCGAGGCGCAGGAAGCCGGCCGGGCGATGGAGGACCACGTGTGCCACCTGGTCGTGCACGGCGTCCTGCACCTGCTCGGCTACGACCACGTCCGCGACGGAGACGCCGCCCTGATGGAGCGGCTCGAGGTCGAGATACTTGCCAGCCTCGGGGTCGCCGACCCATATTCCTAGCCGGGGCCGAGCCCCCAGAAGCGGAAAAGGAACGATGAACGGAGACAGCGACGGGGCGGCCGCCATTCCCGCCGACCAGGACGGGAGCAATGCCGACCCCGAGCGAAGCCCGCCCCGCGGCCTGATCGGCCGGATCCTCGGGGCGTTCGCGAACGAGACCGACACGCCCCAGTCCCGCGGGTCGGTGGCCGAGCCCGGCACGCAGCCGGACCGCTCGCTCCTTCCGGGGGTGGCCAACCTGCGCCGGATGCGGGTGGAGGACGTGGCGATCCCGGCGGCCGAGATCGTCGCGGTGCCCGTCGACATCTCGCGCGAGGAACTGGTCGCACGCTTCCGCGAGTCGGGCCTGTCCCGGCTGCCGGTCTACCAGGGAACGCTCGACCACCCGCTCGGCCTGATCCACCTGAAGGACTTCGCGCTGACGCACGGCTTCAACGGGTCGGGGGGCCGCTTCTCGGTGAAGAAGCTGCTCCGCCCGCTGCTCTACGCCCCGCCGTCGATGCCCATCGGGGTGCTGCTCCAGAAGATGCAGACCGAGCGCGTGCACATGGCGCTGGTGATCGACGAATACGGCGGGGTCGACGGCCTCGTCACGCTCGAGGACCTGCTCGAGCAGGTGGTGGGCGAGATCGAGGACGAGCACGACACCGCCGACCCGGCGCTGTGGCGCGAGGAGAAGCCCGGCGTCTACGTTGCCCAGGCGCGAACGCCCCTGGACGAATTCGAGACCGAGACCGGCCTCAAGCTGGTCGACGAGGAGGACGAGGAGGAGATCGACACGCTCGGCGGGCTCGTCTTCATGCTGGCCGGCCGGGTTCCCGCGCGCGGCGAGATGATCCGCCACCCCTCGGGAGCGGAGTTCGAGATCGTCGATGCCGACCCTCGGCGGATCAAGCGTCTCAGGGTCCGTCTTCCCGGGGCCAAGGCCGTCTGAGGGATGCGCCTCCCCGTCACGACGCTTCGAGGGGCCGCCCTGCCCTTCGCCACCGGCCTTGTCCTCGCCACGGGTCAGGAACCGCTGTCCTGGCCGCTTCCGGCCTTCGCCGCGCTTGCATTCCTGCTTGCGCTCGGCGCCCGCGCGCCGGGCTGGCGGCAGGCGGCGCTGGTCGGCTGGGCCGGCGGTGCGGGATACTTCGCGGGGGGGCTCTTCTGGATCGTCGAGCCCTTCTTCGTGGACCCCGTGCGCCACGGCTGGATGGCGCCCTTCGCGCTGGTCCTGCTGCCGGGCGGGCTTGCCCTGTTCTGGGCGCTGGCCTTCGGGCTCGGGCACCGCTTCGGAGGGGGCCGCGGCGTCCTGTTCCTGACGGCAGTGTTGCTCGCGGCGGTGGAGGCGTCGCGGGCATGGCTCTTCACCGGGTTTCCCTGGGCGCTGGTCGGCTACATGTGGATCGGTGCGCCCCCGATGCAGCTCGCCGCGCTCGTCGGCCCGCACGGGCTGACACTGGTCACGGCACTCGCCGCCGCGCTCGTCGCGCTCGGCCTCTGCGGTGGTGGCCTGCTGCGGCTCGCCGGCCCCGCCGCCGGCATCGCGGTTGTCGCCGGGGCCTGGGCATGGGGTCTTGCCGAACTCTCCCGGCCGATGCCGCCCGACCGGGCGGTCACGCTGCGCATCGTGCAGCCGAACGCCGAGCAGAGCCTGAAGTGGGATCCCGACCGCGCGCAGGAATTCCTGATGCGGCTGATGACCGCCACGGCGACCGCGCCGGAAGGCCCGCCGCCCGACCTCGTGATCTGGCCTGAGACGGCGGTTCCCTACCTGCTCGACGACTCCGGCCACCTGCTGGGGCAGATCGACGCGGTCGCCGGCGGGCGCCCCGTCGCCTTCGGGATCGCACGGCGCGAGGCCGGACGCTACTACAACAGTCTTGCCGTCACGGCGCCCGGCGGCGGGCTGGCCCAGGTGTACGACAAGCACCACCTCGTGCCGTTCGGCGAATACGTGCCCTTCGGCGAGGTGCTCGGGCGCTTCGGGATGCAGGGCATGGCCGCAAGCCACGGGTCGGGCTTCTCGCCTGGTCCGGGGCCAAGCGCGCTCGACTTCGGCCCGCGGATCGGCCGGGCGCTGGCGCTGATCTGCTACGAGGCGATCTTCCCGCAGAACCTCCGGCTCGGAACCCGCCCCGACTGGGTGCTCCAGGTCACCAACGACGCATGGTTCGGCGAGATCAGCGGCCCGTTCCAGCATCTCGCGCAGGCGCGCATGCGCGCGGTCGAGCAGGGGCTGCCGGTGATCCGCGCCGCCAACACCGGCGTCAGCGCGGTGATCGACGCGCGCGGCCGCATCCGGTCGGAACTCGGCCTCGGCGTGCAGGGGTTCCTCGACGCGCCCCTGCCGGCTGCGTTGCCTCCGACGCCCTATGCCCGGACCGGAGATGCCCCGGCGCTCGTTGCCATGGTGCTCCTCGCGCTGGCCTTCGCCGCATGGGGGGCCGCAAACCGGATTGACCGCGGCGAGCGGGGCGCGTAACGCTCCGTCGGTCCGTCACAACGGCTTCCTGGCGTGGCGGCTATACCCCAATGGAGCACCCTTCATGGCCCGCCAAAACTACGTCTTCACCTCCGAGAGCGTCTCGGAGGGCCACCCCGACAAGGTCTGCGACCAGATCTCCGACGCGGTGCTGGATGCCTTCCTCGCGGAGGAGCCGAGCGCCCGCGTGGCCTGCGAGACCTTCGCGACCACGAACTGCGTGGTGATCGGCGGCGAGGTCGGCCTGTCGGACCAGGAGAAGCTCAACGACTACATGGGCCGGATCGAGGAGATCGCGCGCGCGACGATCCGCGACATCGGCTACGAGCAGGACAAGTTCCACTGGCGGACGTGCAAGGTGCACAACTACCTGCACGAGCAGTCGGCCCACATCGCCCAGGGCGTCGTCGGCCAGAACGAAGGCGCCGGAGACCAGGGGATCATGTTCGGCTACGCCGTCGACGAGACCCCCGACCTGATGCCGGCGCCGATCCTCTATGCCCATGCGATCCTGCGCCGGCTGACCGAGGCGCGGAAGTCGGGCCGGGAGCCCGACCTTCGGCCCGACGCCAAGTCGCAGCTTTCCGTCCGCTACGAGGAGGGCAAGCCGATGGAGGTCACCTCCATCGTCCTCTCCACGCAGCACGCCCACGAGAGCCAGTCGTCCGACGACATCCGCGCCATCGTGGAGCCCTACATCCGCGAGACGCTGCCCGCGGGCTGGATCACCGAGAAGACCGAGTGGCTGGTGAACCCGACCGGGACCTTCGTGATCGGCGGCCCCGACGGAGACGCCGGCCTGACGGGACGGAAGATCATCGTGGACACCTACGGCGGCGCAGCCCCCCACGGCGGCGGCGCCTTCTCCGGCAAGGATCCGTCGAAGGTCGACCGCTCGGCCGCCTACGCCGCGCGCTACCTTGCCAAGAACGTCGTCGCGGCAGGCCTTGCCCGGCGCTGCACGCTCCAGCTTTCCTATGCCATCGGGGTCGCGAGGCCCCTGTCCATCTACGTGGACACCCACGGCACCGGCGAGGTGCCGGAAAGCGAGATCGAGAAGGCGGTCGGCAAGGTCATGGACCTCACGCCGCGCGGGATACGCACGCACCTCGGGCTGAACCGGCCGATCTACCGGCGCACCGCCGCCTACGGCCACTTCGGCCGCGCGCCCGAACCCGACGGCGGCTTCAGCTGGGAGCGGACGGACCTCGCCGACGCGCTCCGCAAGGCCGTCTGACGGAGACTCCGCCGGCGCGGCAGCCGGCGGAACGATGGCATGACCGACAGCAATGCCCCGATCCCGCCGCGGCGCAACTTCTACGGACGCCGCCACGGCAAGGCACTGAAGGACTCGCAGCGCCGCTACCTGGAGGAGGACCTTGCAGCCCTCTCTCCCGGCCCGGTGACCTGGCAGGAGAACCCCGGGCGCCGTCCGCTCGACCTCGCGGCGCGCTTCGGCGGCAAGCCGGTCTGGCTGGAGGTCGGATTCGGCGGCGGCGAGCACATGGTGCATCAGGCGGCGCTTCACCCGGAGGTCGCCATCATCGGGGCGGAGCCGTTCATCAATGGCGTCGCCATGCTGCTCGGCAAGATCCGGCGGGAAGGCCTGACCAACCTTGCCATCCACCCCGGCGACGTGCGCGACCTGATGGACGTGCTGCCGGATGGCTCCGTGAGCCGGGCCTTCCTGCTCTATCCCGATCCCTGGCCGAAGAAGAAGCACCACCGCCGGCGCTTCGTCACGCCCGAGCATCTGGGGCCGCTCGCGCGGGTGATGGCACCGGGCGCCGAGTTCCGGGTTGCGACCGACATCCCCGACTACGTGCGCCAGGCTCTCGAGGAAGTGCCGAAGGCGGGCTTCGAGTGGCTGGCGGAGGGGCCGCAGGACTGGCGGCGGCCCTGGGGCGACTGGATCAGCACCCGCTACGAGCAGAAGGCGCTGCGCGAGGGGCGGGTGCCGCACTACCTGACCTTCCGCCGCCGCTGACACTCTGCTTGGCGGAGCGCCGAGGCCGGGCTACTTCTGGGGCAAGGCAAGCCCCGGAGGTGCCATGCGACCGACCGCCCTTCTCGCCGTCCTCCTCCTGGGGGCAGCCGCGCCGGCCGCGGCCGACTGCCGCTTCACGCTGCACTTCGCCTACGGGAGCGCGGCGCTCGCGCGGGCCGACGCCGCCCTGCTTCACCGTCTCGCCCGGGCCCACCCGGGCGCCATGTTCGCTCTCTCGGCCCACGCCGACGACGACGGCTCGCCGCGCGGCAATGCGCGGGTGGCCGAGGCGCGGGCAGGCACGGTGGCGGGGGCCCTGCGCCGTGCGGGTCTCGGCGCGTCGCAGATCGTGGCGCTGTCCGACCACTGGGACGTCACGCCGTCCACCGGGGCGTCGAGCCCGCTCAACCGGCGCGTGGACCTCTTCGTCTCCGGCTGCGATCCGGCCGCCCATCCCGAGGCCCGCCTGCCGCGAAGCCCTGGCGTCGCGCTCTCGGGAGGCGCCGTCCATCTCACACTTCCGCTCGAACCCCGGTTCTGACCGTCAGGCGAAGGCGGCGGCTAGCGCGATCTCGACCATCGCGCCGAAGCTGCGCTCCCGGTCCTCGGCGGGAAGCGCCTCGTGCGTGAGCAGGTGGTCGGACACCGTGAGCACCGCAAGCGCCCGTCGCCCATGCCGTGCGGCGAGGGTGTACAGTTCGGCCGTCTCCATCTCCACCGCGAGCACGCCGTGCCGGGTCAGCTGCTCGTTCAGGTCGGGACGCTCGTCATAGAAGACGTCCGACGAATAGATGCCGCCCACGTGGACAGGCGTCCCCCTTGCCGCGGCAGCATCGGCCGCGGCCCGCAGCAGGCCCCAGTCTGCGCACGGCGCGTAATTCAGCTCGCGGAACACCCCCTTCGAGGGCGTCGAAAGTGACGATGCCGTCATCGCAAGGACCACGTCGCGGATCCTCACGTCGTCCTGCATCGCGCCGCAGGAACCGATCCGGACCAGCGTCCGGGCACCGTAATCGCGGATCAGTTCGTTGACGTAGATTGACAGGGACGGCATTCCCATCCCGCTGCCGTGAATGGTGACGGAATTGCCTTTCCAGGTTCCGGTGAAGCCGAGCATGCCGCGCACCTCGCTGACGAGGCGCACATCCTCAAGGAAAGTCTCGGCCGCCCATTTCGCGCGTCGCGGGTCGCCCGGCATAAGCACGGTTTCGGCGATTTCGCCGGGTGCCGCCCCGATGTGCGTCGACATCGCCGGCGTCAGATCGCGAAGTCGGCGAGCTTCTTGCCCTTCGCCAGGCCGTCCTTGATCCAGCCCGGCTGGCGGCCGCGGCCGGTCCACGTCTGTTTCGGATTTGCGGGGTTGCGGTACTTCGGCACGCCGCCCGCGGCGGCCCTGCCACGCGCCCGTCCCAAAATTTCCTCAAGGGAGAAGCCGAATTTCCTCACCGCCTCCTCGGCCGCCTTCTTGGCCTCGGCCTTCTTCTTCTCGTCGACGGCCGCCAGGGCCTTTTCGACATCCGATTTGAGCTTCTGCAATTCCTGCTTCGAAAGTCCGCTAAGATCGATCTTCAAGATTTCTCTCCCACAGCCTTCCCGTTGTCCCTCGGGAAAAGCGAGCCGATCGCCGGCAGGCTACCGGGCAGAGAATCAATTTAACGTCTCCGGGTCAAGCCGGTTATTCGGCGGCGACCGCCTGCGGATCGGCAATTAGCACAAGATCGCGCATTATCCGATTGAGCTCGAAATCCTTCGGCGTGTAGACACGCGCAACGCCGAGTTCCTTCAGCCGCGCGGCATCATTCTCGGGAATGATCCCGCCGACAACCACCGGAATCGACAGCCCCGCGGCGCGGAGGCGGCTCATGACTTCGGTCACCAGCGGAATGTGGCTGCCCGAGAGGATCGACAACCCGATCACGTGCGGCGCCTCGTCCTGCGCGGCGGCGACGATCTCCTCGGGTGTCAGGCGTATCCCCTGATAGGCGATCTCCATTCCGCAATCGCGTGCCCGCGCGGCGATCTGCTCGGCACCGTTGGAGTGGCCGTCGAGCCCCGGCTTGCCGACGAGGAACTTCAGCCGCCGGCCGAGGCGGGCGGAGACCGCATCCACGGCCTCGCGGATGTCGTCGAGCCCCTCGGTGCGGTTCGATGGCGCGCGCGAGACGCCGGTCGGCGCGCGGAACTCCCCGAAGGCCGCGCGCACCACCGCGCCCCATTCGCCGGTGGTGGCTCCGGCCTTCGCGGCGGCGATCGAGGGCGGCATGATGTTCGCCCCGCTCCGGGCGGCCTCGCCCAGCGCAGAGAGCGCCGCCTTCACGGCCGCCTCGTCGCGCGACGCGCGCCACGCCGCGAGGCGGGCGATCTGGTCGGCCTCTGCCTCGGGGTCCGCCTGCATGATCGCCCCGTCGCCGGCCGTGAGCGGCGAGGGCTCGCCCGATTGCCACCGGTTGACGCCGACCACGACCGTCTCGCCCCGCTCGATCCGGGCGATCCGCTCGGCGTTCGATTCCACGAGCCGGCCCTTCATGTACTCGATCGCGGCGACCGCCCCGCCCATCGCATCGATCTGCCGCAGCTCTGCCCGCGCGCCCTCCTTCAGCGCCTCGACCTTCGCGGCCACCACCGGGCTTCCGTCGAAGAGGTCGCCATATTCCAGAAGGTCGGTCTCGTAGGCGAGGATCTGCTGCATCCTCAGCGACCATTGCTGGTCCCACGGCCGGGGCAGGCCCAGCGCCTCGTTCCAGGCCGGAAGCTGGACCGCCCGGGCGCGGGCGTTCTTCGAAAGCGTCACGGCCAGCATCTCGAGCAGGATCCGGTAGACGTTGTTCTCGGGCTGCTGTTCGGTCAGGCCCAGCGAGTTCACCTGCACGCCGTAACGGAAGCGGCGGTGGCGTTCGTCCTCCACGCCGTAGCGGTCGCGGCAGATCTCGTCCCACAGCTCGGTGAAGGCCCGCATCTTGCACATCTCGGTGACGAAGCGGATGCCCGCGTTCACGAAGAACGAGATGCGCCCGACCATGCCGGGGAAGTCCTCCGCCGGCACCTTCGCCCTCAGGTCGTCGAGCACCGCGCAGGCGGTGGCGAGCGCGAAGGCCAGTTCCTCCTCCGGCGTCGCGCCGGCCTCCTGCAGGTGGTAGGAGCAGACGTTCATCGGGTTCCACTTCGGGATGTGCCGTGCCGTGTAGGCGGCGACATCGGTGATCATGCGGAGCGACGGCTTCGGCGGGCAGATGTAGGTGCCGCGCGAGAGGTATTCCTTGATGATGTCGTTCTGCACCGTGCCCTGGAGCTTCGTCACGTCCGCCCCCTGCTCCTCGGCAACGGCGATGTAGAGCGCCAGCAGCCAGGGCGCGGTGGCGTTGATCGTCATCGAGGTGTTCATCTGCTCGAGGGGGATGCCCTCGAACAGCGCTCGCATGTCGCCCAGATGCGCCACCGGCACGCCGACCTTGCCCACCTCGCCGCGCGCAAGCGGGTGGTCGCTGTCGTAACCCGTCTGGGTGGGCAGGTCGAAGGCCACCGAAAGGCCGGTCTGCCCCTTGGCGAGGTTCGTGCGGTAAAGCGCGTTCGACGCGGCGGCCGTGGAATGGCCCGCATAGGTGCGGAACAGCCAGGGTTTGTCGCGCTCGGTCATCTCGGGCTCCTCGACTCGCTTTGCGCAATTTTATTGCGCACTCGCCGCAGATAGCCGCAACTTCCTTCCAGTGTCAATTCGCTGCGCCGCGGCATATCAGGATTTACCGGCGGGGCCTTTCCTGCAACGCTCGCAGGGATGTTCCGCACCGTCGAACTGCCGCTCTGGCTCCTCGTCCTGATCCTGGCGTTCGCGGCAGTCACCTTCGCATCGCACTTCCTGTTCCCCTCGGTGCGCTGGTTCTTCCGCCGGCGGATGGAGCGCGTGGTGACCGAGCTGAACCGGCGGCTGACCAAGCCGATCCAGCCGTTCAAGCTCGCCCGCCGCCACGACACGATCCAGCGGCTGATCTACGACCGCGACGTGCTGGCGGCGGTGGCGCAGCAGGCGGCAGCGGAGGGTATCCCCGAGGCTGTCGCCCACGAACGCGCGCTGCGCTACGCCCGCGAGATCGTGCCGGCCTTCTCGGCCTCGCTCTACTTCGGCTTCGCCACGCGGGCGGCGCGCTGGCTCTCGCGGCGGCTCTACCGGGTCAAGGTCACGCGCTACGACCGCGCGCTGGGCAAGGTCGATCCGGAGGCGGCGGTCGTCTTCGTGATGAACCACCGCTCGAACATGGACTATGTGCTCGTGACCTACCTCGCCGCATCGCGCACGGCGCTGGCCTATGCGGTGGGCGAATGGGCGCGGGTCTGGCCGCTGCGTGCCCTGATCCGGCCGATGGGGGCCTACTTCGTGCGCCGCAGATCGGGCGACGGCCTCTATCGAAAGGTGCTCGGCCGGTATGTCGCGATGGCAACGGCGGCCGGGGTGACGCAGGCCGTCTTTCCCGAGGGCGGCCTCAGCCGCGACGGCCGGCTGCAAAGCCCGCGGCTGGGGATCCTTTCCTACATCGTCGACGGCTTCGATCCCGAGGTGCGCGACGTCGTCTTCGTGCCCGTCGGGCTCAACTACGACCGGGTGCTGGAGGACCGCGTGCTGATCGCCGCGCAGGGAGATGCCGACCGGCGCTTCGCCTCGCCCGTGACCACGGTTCTCCGCTTCCTCTGGCGGCATTTCCGCCGGCTGGTGACGGGACGGTTCCGCAAGTACGGGGAGGCGGGCGTGGGCTTCGGTGCGCCGCTGTCGCTGACCGAATTCCTCCGGGCCGGCCATGCCGACCCCGTTGCCGCCCTCGCCGAGGAACTCATGCGGCGGATCGCGGCCGAGGTGCCGCGGCTCGCGGTGCCGCTGGTGGCCGATGCGATGCTCCGCGCGGGCGGACCGCTGACCGAGGCGCGGCTTGCCGAGCTGGTTCCCGAGGGCGCATCCGATGGCCTCGACAACCTGCGCATGCGGGGGCTGGTGCTGGAGACCCCTCAGGGCGTCGCCATCAAGCCCGGCGAGGAGCCGCTCTTCGCGTTCTACGCCAACTCGATCGCGCATCTCGTGGCTGCACCTGCGGCAAAGCCGCGCACGGCCCGGCGCATTGCCGATTCCGGCGCGACATAAAATTTCAAAATCCCCCTCTCGGCTATTGCAAAGTTGCGCGGCCGTCGATATCCGATGGGGGAGTGCCGCGTGATTCTGCGGCGCAGCAAGGATCAACGCCGATGGAGACCCAGATGGCCCTCGACACCAAGGCAGAGACGCTGAGCTACGATGCGCCGCGCAAGGATCTCTACGAGGTGGGAGAGATCCCGCCCCTCGGCCACGTGCCGAAGCAGATGTATGCCTGGGTCCTGAGGCGCGAGCGCCACGGCGAGCCCGTCAAGGCGCTTCAGGTCGAGGTGATCGACACGCCCACGATCGACAGCCACGAGGTTCTCGTGCTCGTGATGGCGGCGGGCGTCAACTACAACGGCGTCTGGGCGTGCCTCGGGCAGCCGGTGAGCGTCTTCGACGGGCACAAGGCACCCTATGCCGTCATCGGCTCGGACGCCGCCGGCATCGTCTGGGCCGTCGGCGAGAAGGTGAAGCGCTGGAAGGTGGGCGACGAGGTCGTGATCCACTGCAACCAGGACGACGGCGACGACGAGGAATGCAACGGCGGCGACCCGATGTTCTCGCCCTCGCAGCGGATCTGGGGCTACGAGACGCCGGACGGCAGCTTCGCGCAGTTCACCCGCGTGCAGGCGCAGCAGCTCATGAAGCGGCCAAAGCACCTGACCTGGGAAGAATCCGCCTGCTACACGCTGACGCTCGCCACCGCCTACCGGATGCTCTTCGGCCACAAGCCGCACGAGCTGAAGCCGGGCCAGAACGTGCTCGTCTGGGGCGCCTCGGGCGGCCTCGGCTCCTACGCGATCCAGCTCATCAACACCGCCGGCGGAAACGCGATCGGCGTGATCTCCGACGAGGACAAGCGCGACTTCGTGATGGGCCTCGGCGCCAAGGGGGTCATCAACCGCAAGGACTTCACGTGCTGGGGCCAGATGCCGAAGGTCGGCACGCCGGAATACAAGGAATGGTTCGCCGAGGTGCGCCGCTTCGGCAAGGCGATCTGGGACATCACCGGCAAGGGCGTGAACGTCGACATGGTGTTCGAGCACCCCGGCGAGGCGACGATGCCGGTCAGCGTCTTCGTCGTGAAGCGCGGCGGCATGGTGGTGATCTGCGCCGGCACCACCGGATACAACCTCACCATGGACGCGCGCTACCTCTGGATGCACCAGAAGCGCGTGCAGGGCAGCCACTTCGCCAACCTCAAGCAGGCCAGCGCGGCCAACGACCTGATGCTGGCCCGGCGTCTCGACCCCGCCATGTCCGAGGTGTTCCCGTGGGAGGACATCCCCGCCGCGCACATGAAGATGCTGCGCAACGAGCACAAGCCGGGCAACATGGCCGTCCTCGTGCAGGCCCCGCGCACGGGTCTCAGAACCTTCGAGGACGTGCTCGAGGCGTCCCGGCGCTGAGCTCGGGGGCCTTCCGCCCCGTGGCGCCCGTCGCGTCCGGTCACCGGCGCGAGGGGCGCCTTCCATTGACGATAGCTCGCCCGCCTCAATTCGTGCTATGGTTGTGCCCGGTGTGGTGCGAAAGCGATTTGAGGCAGGAATGCGTGACGACTGGATCATCGACGTCCTCACCGACCTTATGTCCTTCGCCGAAGCCAACGACTTGCCGTTCCTCGCCGCCTCGCTCGACCAGACCCGCAAGCTGGCCGTGATCGAGCTCGCCTACCGACTGGCCGAGAACCCCTCGCTCCGCGCGCCTTGCGCCAGCCCGGCGAAGGCGGTGGCGGTCTACCCCCGGCGCGTCCGCGACGACCCGGGGCCGCACGACGCCTGAGCGCGCCGCGGCCGGAGCAGGGCGGCGCCCGACGCCACTGGCGGCCGGCCCCGCCGGCGCCTAAGGTCGCCGCATGTCCCTGCCGGCAATGCAGTTCTCCGACGACCAGGCCGAGGCGTTCGATCGCGCCGCCGAGTTGCTCCGGGGCGCCGGCGTCGACATCGAGGCGGGCACGCTCCTGCCGGACGCGCCGGATCGGGCGAGCCTCCTCGCCATCGTCGGCAAGGCGGGGTCTGGCAAGACGATGCTCCTGGCGCGGCTGGCCGACGCGCTCGGCGATGCCGGGGTGGAGACCGTCTCGGGCGACTGGGAGGGTCGTCGCCGGAAGGACCGCCGCACCCTTGCCATCCTGGCCCCCACCAACAAGGCGGCCTCGGTGCTGCGCAGCCGCGGCGTGCCGGCCACCACCATCCACCGCATCCTCTACACGCCGGTCTACGCGCCCGAATACGAGCGGATCGCCGAATGGCTGGCGGGCCAGGCGGAGCGCCCGACCGTCGCGGGGCTGAGCGACGCCGCCCTCGACCGCGCCTTCGCGTTCTACAGCCAGGTCAGGTCGATCCCCGGCGCGCTGGCTGCGGCCGGCCTCCGGGGGTCCGACTTCATCAGGGGCTGGAAGCGGCGCGAGGATCCGCTCGACATCGGCTTCGTGGACGAGGCCTCGATGCTCGACCAGAAGATGCTCGACGACCTCCGGGAGATCTTCCCGACCCTGCTCCTGTTCGGAGACCCTGCCCAGCTCGCCCCCGTGGGCCAGTCCGGCGAGATGGTGTTCGACCGGCTCCCCGAGCGGAGCCGCCTCACCCTCCACCGGGTCCACCGGCAGGAAAAGGGCAGCCCGATCCTCGACCTCGCCCACGCGCTCGGCGACGAGGCGCTGGACTTCGAGGCGTTCGAACGGATGGTGGAGGCCGCCGCGCGCGCCGACGGCCGCGTGCAGGTGGCCGAGCGGGTCGAGGCCGACCTCATGGCGCGCTCGCCGGTCCTCGTCTGGCGCAACCAGACGCGGGTGCGGCTGATCCAGGCCTTCCGCAGCGCCTACGGGGCGCCGCCCGACGCGCTTCTGCCCGGCGAGCCGCTGATCTGCGACGGCATCGAGCTGCCCCTGAAACACCGCAAGAAGCGTATCGACCTCGAGGCGCGGGGCCTCATCAAGGGAACGCAGGTGATCTACCTCGGCCCCGGCAAGCGGCCCGGCTTCTCGCGGCTCCACGTCATCGGCGCCGAGGAGCCGCAGGTCTCCGCCGCCTCGATCATCAAGATCGAGCTGCCGGACGAGGAGGAGCCCTTCATCCCATCCGCCGCGACGATGGGCGTGGCGCTCCTGCACGGCGCGACGGTGACGATCCACAAGGCGCAGGGCTCGCAGTGGCCCGTGGTGCAGGTCTTCGCGCCAGACCTCTGGGTGGCCGCCCGCACCGGCCGGACGGAGGCGGGCGTGCCGCTGTGGAAGCGGCTGGCCTACGTTGCGATCACCCGCGCCGAGGAGCGGCTGATCTGGGTCACGCGGAACCGCCTCGCAAAGCCCACGGCGCCGCTGACGGTCGATGATCTGCGCGGCGCGGCGCCGCTCGCGCTCGCGGCGGAACGGGAGGAGGAGGAGGAGGAGACATGAGGCACATCGTCATCACCGGGGCCAGTTCCGGGATCGGCCGCGGCGTCGCGGAGCGCTTCCTGGCCGAAGGGTGGAACGTCACCCTGATCGCGCGCCGCGCCGCGCCGCTCGAGGCGCTTGCCGCCGGGCGCGCCAACGCCCTCGCCCAGCCGGCCGACGTGACCGACGAGACGCAGGTCGAGGCCGCCTTCGCCGCGGCGGCGGCGCGCTTCGGGCGACTCGACGTGCTCTTCAACAACGCCGGCATGTTCGGTCCGATGGGCCCGATCGACGAGATCGGCTTCGCGGACTGGCGCGCGGTGGTGGATCTCAACCTCTCGGGCATGTTCCTCTGCGCCCGCGCGGCCTTCCGGCAGATGCGGCGGCAGTCGCCCCAGGGCGGGCGGATCATCAACAACGGCTCGATCTCCGCCTACACGCCGCGCCCCGGCTCGGTGGCCTACACGGCCACCAAGCACGCCGTCACCGGTCTGACCAAGACCCTCGCGCTCGACGGCCGGCCGTTCGACATCGCCGCCGGGCAGATCGACATCGGCAACGCGCGCACCGAGCTTCTGGAGTCGGTGGCGGCGCGGACACCGGGCGACCCGCCGCCGATGATGGAGGTGGCCGACGTGGCCGGGGCGGTGCTCTACATGGCCTCGCTTCCGCTCTCGGCCAATGTGCTCAGCATGACGGTGATGGCGACGAAGATGCCCTTCGTCGGGCGCGGCTAGCCGGTCACCTCGGTGCCGGCGCGGCCGCGTCGAGGCCGAAGCGGTAGTCCTGCTCGCGCACCTCGCGGTCCGTCCCGAGCGCCAGCGTGTGCGCCCTGAGCCAGGCGAGGAACCCGCGCGGGTTGTCCGCCCATCGACGGAGGTCTTCGGGAGCCAGGGCGTGGCCGATATGCGGCCGCTGCGGCTTGTAGAGCGCCTTCTTGATCTCGTAGAGAAGCAGGCTCTGCCGCAGGGTCGCCGACGTCTTGTTGGCGATCTGGTAGAAGCGGGTGTTCTGGCCGAGGAACCGGATCGGAAGCACGGCCGCACCCGACCGCATGATCATCTTGTGGCTGAAGGGGTTCCACTCCGGCTCCACCGCGGGGCCGAACCACGTTTCCGAGGCCGCGACCTTGCCGGCCGGGAACAGGATGATGACGCCGCCCTCGGCGAGGTGGTCCATCGCCTCGCGGCGCATCTGGAGCCCGAGCTCGCGCGCATTCTCCTCGTGCGGGAACGGCACGGGGATCATGAACTGCGCCACCTCCGGGATGCCGGTCAGCAGCGAGCGGGTGAGGATCTTGAAGTCGGACCGGACCCGGTTGATGAGCTCGGCCATGATCATCCCGTCGACCAGCCCGTGGGGATGGTTGGCCACCACGACGAGCGGGCCCTCCCGCGGGATCCGGGCGATCTCCTCGGGCGGCGTGTCGATGCGGATCCCCATGTGGCGGATCGCGGCCGGCCAGAACGGCGGGCCGAAGGGGGCGCCCTGCCGCTCGAACGAGCGGATCAGGCGCATCAGCGTGACCTTCGCCGTCAGCCACTCGATCGTGCGGATGGTCCCGGCCTTCCAGGGGTCGCTGAAGGTGCCGGCATAGGACAGCCGCCGCATGTCGTACTTGCGGCTGGCCGCGGCGCGGCGTTCGGCTTCCGGATCGTCGGCGTCGTGCCGCACGGGTAGACGTTCCTCCCCACCCCGGCGGGGGTCCGGACCGGGCTCAGAAGCCCTCGCCGAACCTGTCCGCCACGAGCGCCTCGAGCGCGTCGGCCAGGGCCTCCGCCTCGGCGCCTCGGGTCTCGACCTGAATAGTGGTTCCCTTCGATGCTGCCAACATCAAAAGGCCCATGATGCTGTCGCCGGACACGACCATGCCGTCGCGGCTCACGAGGGCCTCGGCGTCGAACCGCTCAACCGTCTCGACGAACTTGGCCGAGGCCCGCGCATGCAGCCCCTTCTCGTTGACGATCGACAGCGTGCGCAGGACGGACGTCGACATCTCACTCCCCCGCGCGACGCGCGCTCGCGTCGAAGCTGTCGATGTATTTCCGCCCGGCGGCCAGCGCCGCCGAGGAGGCATCGGCCACCGAGAGGCGGCGCGACTTCGCAAGCTTGATGAGCATCGGCAGGTTTGCCCCGTAGAGGATGCGGCGGTTGGTGGGCGAACAGGCAAGCAGCGAGAGGTTCGAGGGCGAGCCGCCGAACATGTCGGTGACGACGACGACGCCGTCGCCCACGTCCACGGCATCGGCCGCCTCGCAGATCTCTCGCTCCTTGGCGCGGCGGTCGTGGTCGGGCTCGATCGAGATCGCGCGGATGCCCTCCTGACGCCCGACGACATGCTCGACGGCAGCCAGGTATTCGCGGGCAAGCCCGCCATGGGCCACGATGACGATGCCGATCACGGACCGTCGCTTCCCCAGTTTCGCTCCGGCGCGAAGGTTCCGCGCCGTTCCAGTTCCCGGTGCCTCTTAGACACCTGCCATCCCGCCGCCGCAAGCCGGTCCGCAAGCCGTTCGGCGACGGCAACCGACCGGTGCTGGCCGCCGGTGCAGCCGAACCCGATCGACAGGTGCGACTTTCCTTCGGCCACATAGGCCGGAAGCAGGAATTCCGCCAGCCCCGCGACCTGCTCGAAGAAGCGCCCGAACCGCGGATCGGCCGCGATCCGGGCCGCCACCGCGGGGTCGCGGCCGTCGAGCGCGCGCAGCTCGGGGTCCCAGTAGGGATTCGCGAGGAAGCGGCAGTCGAGGATGATGTCGATGCCCCGCGGCACGCCCCGCTTGTAGGAGAAGCTCTGCACCGAAACGGCGAGCGCCCTGCCGGAAGTGTCGCCGAACCAGCGGGCGACCTCGGCACGCAGGTCGTGCGGCGTGAGGTCGGACGTGTCGATCAGAACGTCCGCGCGGGCCCGGATGGGGACGAGCAGGTCCACCTCGCGGTCCACCCCCTCGGCCGGGCTCTCGGCCGGGGCCAGCGGATGGCGCCGGCGGGTCTCGGAGAACCGCTTGACCAGAACGTCGGGCCGGCAGTCGACGTAGAGAAGCTGCGCCGCAACCGTCGGGTCGGCCTCCAGCCTGTCGACGAGCTCGATCAGCGCGGCGACCGAGAAGTCGCGGTTCCGCACGTCGAGGCCGAGGACCAGCGGCCGGGCGAGCGGCGGACCCTCGAGCAGGCGCGGCAGGAGCGAGAGGGGAAGGTTGTCGATCGTCTCGTGCCCGAGATCCTCGAGCGCCCGGATCGCCGTCGTGCGGCCGGCCCCCGACGGGCCGGTGACCAGGATCACCCGCCGCACGTCACCGGAACCTCCGGTCGCCGTGGCTTCGGCATCGCTCATCTCTCGTCGCTCACCCGGCACGCCCGCCCCTGAGATATTGCAGGAGCGCGGCCGGAAAATGGGGGCCGTCGACCTTGTGAACAAGCGGGATCGCCACTCCGAGAAGGCCGATCCTCCGCTCCGGCGGAAGCCGCTCCGTCTCCCGCTGTCCGAGGTCCGCGGCCAGCACGACCGGCGCGGGCGGCGCCGGAGCGGCGGCCAGGATGCCGACCCCGCGCACCTCGATCCGCCCGGCGAGCGCCGCCGGCGCCGAGGCGACCGGATGTCCGTCGCGGAGGTTCAGGACCGTGCGGTCGTCGGCGATCAGCCCCGCACCCAGCGCCATCAGCTCGAGCGCCAGCGTCGACTTCCCCGAACCCGAGGGCCCGAGGATCAGGAGCGCCCTCCCGGCGAGGGATACGGCTGTGGCGTGAACGACTTCGGCGTCCGCGCCGCCCATGCCTCAGACCGGCAGGCCCACGACGAAGCGGGCGCCGAGGGGTTCCGACATCAGGTCGGCGTTGGTCGGGCGGATGTTCTCGGCCCAGATCACGCCGCCATGCGCCTCGACGATCTGCTTGGAGATCGCCAGGCCGAGGCCCGAGTGGTTGCCGAACTGCCCCGGCGGGCGCTCGGAGTAGAAGCGGTTGAAGATCTTCTGGATCGCCTGCTCGGGGATGCCGGGGCCGGTGTCCTCGACCACGACGAGCACCCGGTTCTCGCGCCGCCGGGCCCAGACCCGCACCGGGTCTCCCGCCTCGCAGAACGAAACCGCGTTCGAGATCAGGTTGACGAACACCTGCGCGAGCCGCGCCTCGAGCCCGTGCACGACGATCGGCTTCGCCGGCAGGTCGGTGATGAACTCGACCCCGCGCGACTGCGCGTCCTGCGCGAAGTGGTGCGAGATGTTCATCAGCATCTTCAGGAGGTCGAAGGGCGCCTCGTCCTCGCGCACGAGCTCGCTGTCCAGCCGCGAGGCGTTCGAGATGTCGGAGATCAGCCGGTCGAGCCGGCGCACGTCGTGCTCGATCACGTCGAGGAGCTTTTCGCGCTGGTCGTCGCGCTTGGCCACGCGCAGCGTGCCGATCGCCGAGCGCAGCGAGGCGAGCGGGTTCTTGATCTCGTGCGCCACGTCGGCCGCGAACTGCTCGTTCGCCTCGATCCGGTCGTAGAGCGCCGCGACCATGCCGCGCATGGCCCCCGAAAGCCGGCCGATCTCGTCGGGCCGCGCGGTGAGGTCGGGGATGCGCACCCGGTTGGGGCTCATCTTGCGTGCGTGCCGGTCGCGGCCCAGCTCGGCCGCGGTGGCGAGGTCGGAGAGCGGGTTGGCGATGGTCGAGGCAAGCACCAGCGACAGGCCGATCGAGACGAGGACGGCCGTGAAGAACATCTGCAGCACCTGCTCGCGCTGGTTCTGCACCAGGGCGCGCAGCTCGCCGGTGCCGCTCGTCACCCCGACGACGCCCAGCATCTCGCCGCCCCGCATGACCGGTGCCACCGCGGTGAAGACCGTGTTGCCGGCCTGGTCCAGCCCGGTCTCGACGCGGGTTTCCCCCGCGAGTGCGGCGGGAATCATGGCCATCGTCTGACGCAGCGCCTGCCGGTCGCGGCCGGTCTCCGCCGAGGCACCCGAGATCCGGCGCAGTCCGCTCCAGAGGCTGTCGAGCGCCCCGGTGATGACGTTGCCCTCCGCGCCGTCGGAGGACGCCGGGGGGGCCGCCTCGACCGAGGCGATCATGTCGCCCGCGGGCGAGAACAGGTAGAGCGAGACGCCCGGCTCCCGCGGCAGCTGCAGCAGGAGCTGCTGCGGATCGAACCCCGGCGCGGGATAGAGCGAGTTCGTCCGCCGCGGCGTCGCGGCACTGAAGAAGCCGGAGACGAGCTGCGCCTTGTTCATCAGGTCCTGTCCGCGCTGGCGCATCAGGCCGTCGCGGAACGGGTCGATGTAGAGGACGCCGGCCACGAGGACGATCAGCGCCAGAAGGTTGAAGGTGATGATCTTGCGGGCAAGCGGCGAGCTGTTGATCGAGATCAGCCGCCGCTTCTCCCGCTTCTCGGATAGCTCCGCGTCCTCCTCGCTTTCCTGAGGCGCGACCCAATCCTCGCCGAGGACGACCTCGGTGCTGCTGTCGGTCCTCGTGTCGCGCATGGGCCTGGCCGGTAGGAGCCTATTCCTCGTTGTAGCGATAACCGATGCCATATAGCGTCTCGATGGCCGAGAACTCGGGGTCGACGGTCCGCATCTTCTTGCGCAGTCGCTTGATGTGGCTGTCGATCGTGCGGTCGTCGACGTAAACCTGATCGTCGTAGGCCACATCCATCAGCTGGTCGCGGCTCTTCACGAAACCGGGCCGCTGGGCGAGCGCCTGGAGCAGCAGGAACTCCGTCACCGTCAGCGACACGTCCTTGCCCTTCCAGGTCACGAGGTGGCGCAGCGGGTCCATGGTGAGCTGGCCGCGCACCATCACCTTCGTCTCCTCGGTGACGGGCACGTCGGCGCCGGAAAGCACCTCCTGCCGGCGGAGCAGAGCGCGGATGCGCTCGACCAGCAGCCGCTGCGAGAACGGCTTCTTGACGTAGTCGTCCGCGCCCATCCGCAGACCGAGAACCTCGTCGATCTCGTCGTCCTTGGAGGTTAGGAAGATGACCGGCATCTGGGACTTCTGTCGAATGCGCTGGAGCAGGTCCATGCCATCCATTCGTGGCATCTTGATGTCCAGAACGGCCATGTCGGGCATCCGGCGCGAGAAGGCCTCGTAAGCCGCCTGCCCGTCGTTGTAGGTCTCGACCTCGAAACCCTCTGCTTCGAGCGTCATCGACACCGAGGTGAGGATGTTGCGATCATCGTCAACCAGGGCAATCCGCGACATCGCCTTTTCCTTGCGCTGCTCTGAGGTGTTTTTCTTGCCGCCAGTCTCGGGATTCCGCTCCGCTTTATCAACAGGGAACTGCGAATCAGCAGGCGCGCGGCGGGCGCGGCAGAGGCGATTTTGGCAGCGGCTGGCGGAATTGCCGCACTTTCGCACCCGGTGGTTGCGCTAACCCCTCACTTGGTTGCGCTAACTGTGGACAAGTGTCCTGTTCCGTCGCTCGGGACGCGTGTTATAGCCTTGGAGAGCGCCGTTGGCAGGCCGCGCAGGGGGCACGCGGTCACCGCTCCGGCAGTGTTTGAACAAGTGGATTTGAAGCGGGAGTCCCTGCATGGAAACCGGACGGGTCAACCCTCGGAAAAGGCTTGAAGATCAGGGGATAACCGGCGCCGGCCACGTGCACTACAACTACCTCGAGAACGCTCTGATCGAGGCTGCCCTGAACCGGGGCGAGGGGCGGCTCGGCCGCAACGGCACCTTCCTCGTCACCACCGGAAGGCACACCGGCCGCTCCCCCAAGGACAAGTTCGTGGTCCGAACGCCCTCGGTGGAAAACTCCATCTGGTGGGAGAACAACCGGCCGATGGACCCCGCCCGGTTCGACGTCCTTCATGCCGACATGCTCGAACATGTCCGCGGCCGCGACCTCTTCGTGCAGGATCTCTACGCCGGGGCCGATCCGGCGCAGCGGCTCGACGTGCGCGTCGTGACCGAGCTGGCCTGGCACGGGCTCTTCATCCGCCACCTGCTGCGGCGCCCCGAACGGCCGGAGCTCGACGGCTTCGAGCCCGACTTCACGATCCTGAACTGCCCCTCGTTCCAGGCCGAGCCCGAGCGGCACGGATGCCGGTCGGAAACCGTGATCGCGCTCAACTTCGACCGGAAGCTGGTCCTCATCTGCGGCACGGCCTACGCGGGCGAGAACAAGAAGTCCGTGTTCACGCTGCTGAACTACCTGCTGCCGGAACGCGGCATCATGCCGATGCATTGCTCGGCCAACCACGCGCCGGGCAACCCCGTCGACACGGCGGTTTTCTTCGGCCTGTCCGGCACGGGCAAGACGACGCTCTCGGCCGATCCGGCGCGCGTCCTGATCGGCGACGACGAGCACGGCTGGTCGGACCGCGGCACCTTCAACTTCGAGGGCGGCTGCTACGCCAAGACGATCTCGCTCTCGCCCGAGGCCGAGCCCGAGATCTACGCCACCACTCAGATGTTCGGCACCGTGATCGAGAACATGGTCTACGACCCCGAGACCTTCGAGCTCGACTTCGACGATGCCTCGCTCACCGCGAACACGCGCTGCGCCTACCCGCTCGACTACATCCCGAACGCCTCGCCGACCGGCCTCGGCGGGCACCCCAAGAACATCATCATGCTGACCTGCGACGCCTTCGGGGTGCTGCCGCCGATCGCGCGGCTCTCCCCGGCGCAGGCGATGTATCACTTCCTGTCGGGCTTCACCGCGAAGGTGGCGGGAACCGAGCGCGGCGTGACCGAGCCCGAGCCCACCTTCTCCACCTGCTTCGGCGCACCCTTCATGCCGCGCCGGCCCGAGGTCTACGGCAACCTCCTGCGCGAGAAGATCGCGCGGCACGGCGCCACCTGCTGGCTCGTCAACACCGGCTGGACCGGGGGCGCCTACGGCACCGGGCGGCGGATGCCGATCCGCGCCACGCGGGCGCTGCTGACCGCCGCACTCGACGGCTCGCTCCACACGGTGCAGTTCCGCAAGGATCCGAACTTCGGCTTCGACGTGCCCGTCTCGGTGCCGGGCGTCGAGGACCGCCTGCTCGATCCCCGCCGCACCTGGGCCGACCCCGAGGCCTACGACCGGCAGGCCGCGAAGCTGGTGCAGATGTTCGCCGACAACTTCGCCCAGTACGTCCCCTACATCGACGAGGACGTGAAGGCCGCGGCGATCGGCTGAGGCGGCGCGCGGCGCTCAGCCCGCCAGCGCCTGGCGGACGAGGTTGAGGCCGGTCAGCACGAGGAGCGCCTGCGTCCAGCGGCGGAAGCGCGCATGGTCGATCCGGTCCTGCACCGCATAGCCGAGAAAGAGGCCGGCCAGGGCCGGCACCACGAGCGCGGCCGAGAAGGGGACGGTGACGGCGTTCATCACCCCGGTCTGGAGGTGGGCGGCAAGCAGGACGACCGCGCCGATCAGGAAGATCACGCCCTGCACCCGCACCTGCTCGGCCTTGTCGGCCCCGATCGAGAGCAGGTAGACGATGACCGGCGGCCCCCAGACCCCGGCAATGCCGCCGTAGAGGCCGCCGACGATCCCCGCCGCCAGCTCCGCCCGGGCGCGGTGGCGAAGGTTGAGCGCAAGGGGCACGCCTGCCAGCTGGAGCACGGCGTAGAGCGTGATCGGCACCCCCAGCAGCAGCAGGAAGAGCCGTTGCGGTATCACGTTCACGAACTGCGCGCTGAGGACGATGCAGGCGATCGTCGCAAGGATCATCCGCCGGTAGGTGACGACCGAGCCCCAGGCCGCGCGCCAGCCCTGGCGCAGCGCCTGGCTGATGTTGGTGACGAGCGTCGGCAGGATCAGCCCGGCAAGCGCCGTCTCGGGCGGCATGAACGAGCCGAAGGCCGAGATCATGATGAGCGGCATGGCGAAGCCGACCGTGCCCTTCACGAAGCCCGAGAACAGCGTGATCGCCAGCGCCGCCGCGAAGGCCGGCAGCGCAAGGCCGCCCGTCAGCCAGTCCATTCCCGTCCCCTGTCCGTCGTCCGTGTCTACACCGGCCGCCTCGCCCGCGCACCAGGCGAACGGCTGCGACATTTTCAGTCGCCATGTGCCTCGACTTCGCATTATTGTTGCGCTGCACCTGCGAACACCCTATCCGGGGCTCCAGCATGAACCAAGGGAGTCGACCCATGCCGCACGATGGACAGGCCCTGCCGCACGCCGACGCACTTCTGCCCGGGCTGATGGACCTTGCCGGGGCGGCGGTGCGGGAGGCAGAGGGGTTCCTCGACCGTGCGCTCGACGTCCTGCGCGCGCGCGTGACCGAAGGCGGCAAGGTTTCCGCACCGCTGCTGGAGCGCCACCAGCACGCCGCCCATGCGGCAGCCTGGCTCGCCACCTGCGTCGAGGCGCTGCGCCAGATGCAGGCCTGGGCCGGGCGCCTCGACGCCGCAGGCCGCTTCGGCGAGATGGAGCGGCTGATCCATCAGATCGCCTTCGGCGAATACCTCGCCCAGATCGCGGGCGGCATCCCGATGAGCCAGGGCGAGTTCGCCCGGCCGTCCGACCTCGGCCTGTCGTTCGAGCCCGGCGAGGCCGCGCGCCGCCTGATCGCGGCGGGCAACACGCCCGAGGCCCGCGCCCGCCTCGTGGAGCTCATGCGCGACAACGCCGGCCACGCGACCTTCGGGGCGACCGGGCTCGACGACGAGCTCGAGATGATCCGCGACCAGTTCCGCCGGTTCTCCGACGAGAAGGTCGTCCCCGTGGCCCACGGCTGGCACCTGAGGGACGACCTGATCCCGATGGAGATCATCGACGAGCTTGCGGGGATGGGCGTCTTCGGCCTGACGATCCCCGAGGAGTATGGCGGGCTCGGGCTCTCCAAGGCCTCGATGGTCGTCGTCTCCGAGGAGCTCTCGCGCGGCTACATCGGCGTGGGCTCGCTCGGCACCCGGTCCGAGATCGCCGCCGAGCTGATCCTCTGCGGCGGCACGCCCGAGCAGAAGACCAGGTGGCTGCCCGGCCTCGCCTCGGGCGAGATCCTCCCCACCGCCGTCTTCACCGAACCCAACACGGGCTCCGACCTCGGCGCCCTGCGCACCCGCGCGCGGAGGGACGGCGATGACTGGGTGATCACCGGCAACAAGACCTGGATCACCCATGCCGCGCGCACCCACGTGATGACCGTGCTCGCCCGCAGCGTCGAGGGCACGACGGACTGGCGCGGCCTGTCGATGTTCCTCGCCGAGAAGACACCCGGCACCGACGAGGCGCCCTTCGTCGATCCCGGCCTCTCGGGCGGCGAGATCGAGGTGCTCGGCTACCGCGGCATGAAGGAATACACCGTCAACTTCGACGATTTCCGCGTGAAGGGCGAGAACCTGCTCGGCGGCGTCGAGGGGCAGGGCTTCAAGCAGCTCATGCAGACATTCGAGAGCGCGCGCATCCAGACGGCGGCCCGCGCGATCGGCGTGGCGCAGAACGCCCTCGAGGTTGGCCTGCGCTACGCCGAGGAACGCCGGCAGTTCGGCAAGCCGCTCATCGCCTTCCCCCGCGTCGCCGGCAAACTTGCGATGATGGCGGTCGAGATCATGGTGGCGCGCCAGCTCACCTACTTCAGCGCCTGGCAGAAGGACCACGGCCACCGCTGCGACCTCGAGGCCGGCATGGCGAAGCTCCTCGGCGCGCGCGTCGCCTGGGCGGCGGCCGACAATGCGCTCCAGATCCACGGCGGCAACGGCTTCGCGCTCGAATATCCGATCAGCCGGATCCTCTGCGACGCGCGCATCCTCAACATCTTCGAGGGCGCGGCCGAGATCCAGGCGCAGGTGATCGCCCGCAGGCTTCTCGACTGACGTCCCCGCACCGGGCAGGGCGCCCGCCGGTCGCAGACTTGGGTATGGGCACCCCTCGCGGGGGGTGGCCGCGCAGGCCGCAGGCGCCTGCCTGAGGCCCTCGTTCTCCGCGAACACGAACCTGTCATCGCCCGGCCACCCTTTCCTTCCGGGGAGTCGGGCTATATCCGCAAACTAGACAGTGTAAAAATGCGGAGCAGGATCATGGACCAGACGGTCGTCCTCACCGGCGCCACGGGCTTCATCGCGAAACATGTCGCAGCGCGCCTTCTCAATGCCGGGTTCCGGGTCCGGGCGACACTGCGGACGCCCGACCGCGCGGGAGAGGTGATCGCCGCGGTCCGCCCCGCGCTCGACGATCCCGCCGGCCTCGACGACCGGCTGAGCTTCGTGCGGCTCGACCTGATGTCGGACGAGGGGTGGCCGGAGGCAATGGCCGGAGCCGACGCAGTGCTGCACACCGCCTCGCCGTTCCCCATGGCCGAACCGCGCGACGCCGACGAGGTGATCCGCCCTGCCGTCGAAGGCACGCTCCGCGCCCTGCGTGCGGCCCGCGATGCCGGCGTGGGGCGGATCGTCCTGACCTCCTCGGTCGCGGCGATGATGCACCGCGACCTGCCCCCCGGGCGGAGGGTCTTCGACGAGACCGACTGGACCGAGCCGGACCACCCGACGGCCACGCCCTACTTCCGCTCCAAGACGCTCGCCGAACGCGCCGCCTGGGATTTCGTCGCGCGCGAGGCGCCCGGGCAGCAGCTCACCGCGCTCAATCCCGGCCTCGTCTTCGGGCCTCCGCTCGACGGCAGCTACGGAACCTCGCTCCGCCTCCTCGAACGGCTCCTCGCCGCGAAGGATCCCGCCCTGCCGCAGATCTCCTTTCCAGTCGCCGACGTGCGCGACGTCGCAGAGGCACACCTGAGGGCGCTGACGACCGATGCCGCGGCGGGGCAACGCTTCCTGATCGCCGCCGGGACGCTCTGGTTCCACGAGATGGCGGAGGCGCTCCGCGACGCGGCTCCGGGCCGCCGGATCTTGATGCGGCGCGCGCCGAACGCCCTCATGCGGCTCCTGTCGCTGTTCGATCCCTCGATCCGGCCGATCGTTCCGGTGCTCGGCCGCGAGCATCTGGTCTCGAACGCCCGGGCAAGGGAGGTGCTGGGCCTCGCGTTCATTCCCGCGCGCGAGGCGGTGGCGGCGGCCGGGCGGTGGCTGGTGGAGAACGGACGCGCCTGACGCCTACTCCGCCGCCACCGGCAGGTCGCGCCCGTGCGAGGGCCGTGCCGCCCCGAGCCGCGGGTGCAGGCGCTGGGCCACGGCGGCGGCGGCCAGCATCGCCACCCCGCCCGCCGCGAAGATCCCTGCGACCGGCGCGACCAGCAGGACAAGCCAGGCCACACCGGGGGTCAGGATGCCCGAGACGTCGCGGAAACTCGAGTAGACGGCGGCCATCTCGGTGCGCTCCGAGGGCTTCACGGCCATCAGGAACGGCAATCCGCCCGCCACGTCGAGCAGCACCAGCGTCACCGAGGCCAGCACGATCAGCGCCACCGCGGCCCAGGGCCAGGGTGCGGCGAGCGCCGCGGCGACGAACAGCACCCCGCCCGCGGCGAAGGCGCCGCGCACCGTCACGCGCACGGTGGCGCGGTGCACCCATGCCAGCATGAGCGGCGCGGTGAAGAGAAGCGCGTTCGTCGCCGACAGGACCGTGCCGCCGACCTTGTCGCCGAGGCCCGCCTCGATGCAGAAGATCGGCACGTAGACGACATAGACCCACCACCCGCAGGACCGGATGACCGCGAAGAGCCATCCGGCGACGAGCCGCGGCTGGGCCATGAACCGCCCGAGATAGGCGAGCGGGTTGGGCGCCGGGGCGCGGGCGCGCTGGATCTCCTTGCCGTTGCCGAGACGCAGGCTCCAGAACGTGCCGAGCAGCATCAGCGCCGCCGCCCCCGCCGCCAGGAACGGCAGCGGCCGCCACAACTCGAGCAGCCAGACGCCGAGGACCGGCCCGGTCATCCAGGCCGTCGCGGCATAGACCATCTGGAGCGACTGGCTGTGCCCGAGGTCGGCGCGCGCCACGTAGTCGAGAACATAGGCGTTGAGGCACACGAAGATCGTCACCGTCCCGACGGTGAAGCACAGGAGCGCCGCCGGCATCAGCACCGGCCCGCCGGCGATGGCCAGGCCCGATCCGGCGACGTAGAGAAGGGTGCCGAGCGTGTAGGTCCAGCGCCGGGGGATGATCCGGGTCAGCGAGGGCACGAGCAGTCCTGCGACAAGCGAGAGCACGCCGACGACGAAGTAGAGCTGCGAGACGAGCGCCGCGTCGCCGAGCGCCCGGTAGACGACGAGCGGCATGACCGAGATCAGCATCCCCCGCACGCAGGCGTCGAGACCCGCCAGCATGGCGAAGCCGCGCGCCCGCGAGGCGGGCGAATGCTTGAGCGGAAGGGGCAGGTTTCGGTTGAACATCGGGGCGCGCGGAGTGCCTTCTGGCAGGCTTCGCGCCGGGCGCGCCCGGCGTCTCTGCCAGACGCGACGCGCGCGCGTCGTTTCATGCCCGCCGTCGGTTCCGCCGGCCGATGGACCCGCCCTGCCGCTGCGCGGTTCCCCGCCGGCCGGCAGGTGCGCCCGACGCGGCCTGATGCGCGCGCCCCGCGCGTGTCGTAGCATCGCCGGCATGCGTTCGCTGCCGGCCATCCCCGCGGCCCTCGCCGCAGCCTTCCTCGCCGCCTGCGTGCCCGACCCCGGCGGGCCGGGGGGCGAGGCACCCTGGCGCCTCGTCGCGCTCGACGGCGAGGCCTTCGGGGCGCTCGCCACCATGGACCTCTCCCAACCCGGCCGCGCGACGGGCGAGGGCCCCTGCAACCGGTGGTTCGCAGACCGCCGCGGTCCTCCGCCGGGCTTCCCGCTCGGGCCCATCGGCGCGACCAGGCGCGCCTGCGACCAGCTTGCGCTCGAGGGGCGGTTCTTCGCCGCGCTCGCCTCCGTTGACCGCATCGCCGAGTCCGGTCCGGGCAGGCTGCGGCTCACCGGCGGCGGGCGCGAGATGGTCTTCGTGCGGCCCTGACGCCCCCCCCCCCGCCCGTTCAGCGCAGGAGCGCCGCGACCAGCCGGCCGCGGGCCGCCGGAAGCGGCCTGTCTCCCAGCGCGGGCACCAGCCAGCGGTCCAGGAAGTGCCCGGTGGTGGTCAGCGCCCGTCCGATGTCGCCGGGGGCCACGGGTCCGCCGAGCAGGACCGGCGGCAGCGGAAGGAGCCGGTCGGCCCACTCGCCGGCGCCGCGCCGGCTGACGGCGCCGCCCGACTTCGGCGAGACATAGGCCAGGTCCCCCGTGTCGCCCGTTGCAACGCAGCGGCCGAGGTCGAGCCCGAAGCCCAGTTCCTCGAGCAGCGCAAGTTCCCAGCGCACGTAGTCCGCCGGCCAGTCGGCGCCGGAGCCGAGCGCATCGAGGAGCGCCATCGTGCGGGCATAGAGTGCCGGGTGCGGCTCGCGCTCGGGCAGCGCGAAGGCCAGCAGCGCCGTCACCGCGCCCAGCGCGGCGAGCGCTCGCCGGTCGGCCATCACCGCCGCCGCGCGCGAACGCACCGGCTCGACCGTGAAGGCGCCGATGTGCTCGTCGAGCCGGGCGCGCCAGGTCAGCGCAAGCTGGGTGCCGGGCTGTAGGATGGGCGCGATCCGCCGGCTGGTCCCGCCGCGGACCACGCCGGCGTGCCGCCCGTGGCCGGCGGTGAAGACCTCGATGATCGCCGAGGTCTCGCCATGCTGCCGGACGCTCAGAAGCGCCCCCTCGTCGCGCCATTCCATCGCCGCAGTCTCGCGCGCGGCGCGGGCATCGGCAAGTCTGCCTGGGGCAAGGCGAGGTCCACCCAGACGAGCCGGTGGCGCGACGCCGCATCGACCGCCGCCGCGAGCGGGTCCGCCGGGTCCGGCCACAGGACGCCCGCAGAGAGCACCGCAAGATCGCGCGAGGGCAGCACGTAGTCCACGCGCAGGTTGCCCGGCCCCCCGTCGTCGGGCCAGTCGGCAGTGTCGAGCGCGGGCGGGCCCTTCTGGCCGAGGTTGGCGCCGCCCTGCGCCGCCGCGGCCGCCGCACCGCCCGCGCTCGCCGGCGCGGGGTCGGCGAGCAGCGGATGCCGCAGAAGCGCGTCCAGCGCCTCCGGCCGGCCCTCGCCGTCCACCGGGTCGAGATTGGCATCGCCGAGGACGACGAAGGGCGCAGCCGGCGGCGCGATGCCGGGAAGCGCGCCCTCAAGAAGCCGCAGCCAGAAGGCGGCCTCGTCGTGGTTGCGGCGGCCGTTGCGGTCCTCCGGCCCGTCGAACACCGGCGGGGCGGCGTGCCAGGCAAGAAGCGTCAGCCGCCCGCCACCGGGCAGAACCACCGGCACGGCCCAGTGCCCCGTGGTCGAGAGCCGCTGCACCGCCACGGCGTCCTCGGAAGGGAACGGCCCGCCATCCGGCTGCCGGGGCATGACAGCGCCCGGCAGGTCGCGCCAGATCAGCGCCGAGAAGTCCTGCGCGTCGCCGGACACGATCGGCAGCTTCGAGAGCAGCGCCATGCCGCCCTGCCCGGCGAACCGGCCGAAGCCCTGCGCGTCGCCCGGGCCGCCCGTCCGCCCGTCGCCGTCGAGGTCGAGCCCGCTCGCCCGGCCCGTGTTCGGCCGGAACGCAAGGCGGTGGGGGTAGTCCTGCCCCGCCTCCGACAGCCTCGCCGCAAGGGCCGCGAGCGCCTCGAGCCCGTGGTCGTAGTCGAACCCCGTCAGGAGCAGGACGTCGGGCGCGGCGGCGGCCACCACGGACACGGCCGCGGCGACCTGCGGATCCTCGCCGCCCTCGATGTCGCGGAGGAGGAGGCCCGGCCCGTCCCGGGTCAGCTCGGCGTTCCAGGTGGCCACGCGCAGGCGGTCGGCCGCTTCCGCCGCTTCTCCATGCGCAAGGGCGAACGCGAGGGCCAGGGCGGCCGTCAGGCCGCCATGAACTGCCCTTCCGACTGCTGCGAGCGCCGCCGCCGGTCGGCGATCATGTCCGCCACGCGGCGCATCGCGATCCCGCGCATGAAGAGGCTTGCCGGCAGGAATGCCCATGCGACCGTCGTCCAGATCAGCGTGTGGTACGACCCGAACGTGACCGGATCGAACAGGACAGCCCCGGCCCGCACCGCGACCGGGATCAGGAAGGGCAGGAAGAACCCGAGCGCGATGTTGACCCGCGCATCCCGGATCAGCCGCTGCACCACGTCGCCCGAGGATGTGGGATCGAACGTCGGCAGGTTGGTCCAGACGTTGAAGCCGGTCAGGCCCTGGGGCCAGCCCGCGAACCGCAGGATCGCCACGAAGATCCCCAGAGACATCAGCGAGATCAGGTAGGACAGCCCCGCCGCGGTGCGCAGCAGCGTCACGTCCTCGAAGCTGGCGTCGGGCGGCAGCATCAGCAGCATCAGCCGCACCGGGCTGTAGGGGAAGTCGATCACCTGGCCGATGAGCAGGCCGATCGCCTGCACGAAGTTGGTGAAGGCGCTCGGCTGGATCTCGCCCCGGCAGACCACCGAGATCAGCAGGATCGAGACGAAGAGCGAGATGTAGCGGATCCGGTTGAACGGCGGGGCATCGCGGAACTCGACGATGCTGGGGTAGACGGCGGCATATTCGACCGTGGTCAGCACCGCCGCGAACAGGGCGACCAGAAGCACGATCTCGCTGGTGTCGCGGGCGACCGTCGGCACCAGCAGCGACGGGATCAGGATCATCACGGCCACGAGGCAGCCGCGAACGATGGCACTGGTCAGGCGCGCGAGCATCTCGCCGCCTCCGCGCGATGGATGACGAAACGCCGCGTCGCGAACACCTTCACCCCCTGTTCGGTCGCCGCACGCCCCGAAGGCACCGGATGCGGCAGGACCCGGACGGGCGCCCACTATACCCCGGCAGCGGGGCACTCATGGACTCCCACCGTTAGGAGTCGTTCAACAAACCGGCATTTTGGGGGAGCAAGTGTCGCCGCAAAGCATCAAAGACGTGGCGGAATTTTGGCACGCCTGCGAGGGTTATCAACATGTTGTGGATAACGCGGCGTCAGGCCCAAGGCCGCTCCGCCCGCGCCCGCGCTTCGTATGATTCGATTGCGGACGCCTTCGCCATCGTCAGGCCGATGTCGTCGAGCCCGTTCAGCAGGCAATGCTTCTTGAACGGGTCGATCTCGAAGCGGAACACCTGCCCGTCCGAGGCGGTGACGGTCTGCGCCTCGAGATCGACCGTGATGCGCGCGTTCGATCCCTTGCGCGCGTCCTCCATCAGGTGCTCGACCGCCTCCTGCGGCAGCACGACGGGCAGGATCCCGTTCTTGAAGCAGTTGTTGTAGAAGATGTCCGCGAAGCTCGTGGAGATCACGCAGCGGATGCCGAAGTCCAGAAGCGCCCAGGGGGCGTGCTCGCGGCTCGACCCGCAGCCGAAGTTGTCGCCGGCGACGAGGATCTGCGCGTTGCGGTAGGCCGGCTGGTTCAGCACGAAGTCGGGGATCTCGTTGCCCTGCGCGTCGTAGCGCATCTCGTCGAAGAGGTTCTTGCCGAGACCCGTGCGCTTGATCGTCTTGAGGAACTGCTTGGGGATGATCATGTCGGTGTCGATGTTGACCAGCGGCATCGGCGCCGCGACACCGGTCAGGGTCGTGAACTTCTCCATGGCAGGTCTCCCTTGGGTCGCGCCGGTCCTACCGCGCCCCGGCCTGCAAGGCAAGGCGCGCCCCGGCCGCCTCAGCCGCAGGACAGCGCCGCCACGCGGCCGGCGCCGTCGGAGCGGATCGTCAGCCGTCCCGGCTCTTCCGGCCCCGGCGGCTCTCCGGGGAGGAGCACGCGCATCGGCCGGAACGCCTCGTTCGCGGCCAGGTCCACGACCGGCCCGCCGACGAAACGCTCCAGCCCCTCGGTCGCGCAGGTGCCGCTTGCGCGGCTGACGGGTGCCTCGGCACAGGCGGCCAGCGCCGCCGCCGAAAGCGCAAGTGAAAGGATCGCATGTCTCATGCGCCCGGAGCTACGGCCCCGGCTTCCGGGCCGCAATGCGGGCTGACCCAGTCGTGAACCGGCCCTGCGGCCACCCGCCGGTCAGCCGCAGCCGATGCGCGCGATCTGGCCGGTCGGCGATAGCCAGAAGTTGATGCGGCCGGGGTTGTATTCCTGCGAGTAGATCCCGCCGAACTCGATCACCCGGTAGACCCTCGTGATGCCCAGCGAGGGCACGATCGTGCCCGGCTGTCCCAGGTACTGCTGGTACTGCGATGCCTGGCAGAGATCGGGCTCGCGCTCGACCAGGCCGCCCCCGCTCGGCCCGCCGATAAGGTCGCCCGGCTGCGGCCCGGTGCCGTTCGGGGTCGTGTCCTCGACGGGCACGCAGGCGGCGGCCAGCAGGCAGAGGGCGAGAAGGTGCGGCTTCATCTCGGCGGGTCCGGTCGTTGCGGCGCGGATTGATAGTGCGGCGCCCGGCACCGATCAAGTGGCGGCCGGGCGCAGCTCTCGCGCTTGTGTGGATTCAGCCGCAGAACACGCGGGCGATGCGGTTCGTCCGGTCCAGCTCGAAGTTGATCCGGCCGGGGCTGTAGTCCATCGTCACCGCCTGCCCGGGGCGGATCACCCGCACCGCCGATGCCCCGAAGGTCATCGAGGCCAGAACCTCCTCGCGCTGGCCGACGAGGCCCTGAAGCCCCTCGGCGCCGCAGGTGGGCGGCATCGGGTCGGGCTGGGGCTCGACGCATCCCGCAAGCCCGGCCATGGCGAGAATCGCGATCATCTTGCGCATCTGGGGAACCTCCCTTGCTCCCCCGAATGGAATGGATGACAGTCTGTTAGGCAATAACAGCACGACGGGAGTGCAGGAGATGCGCACACGCGCCGCAGTGGCCGTCCAGGCGGGCAAGCCGCTCGAAGTGATGGAGGTGGAACTCGCCGGCCCGAAGGCGGGCGAGGTGATGGTGGAGATCAAGGCCACCGGCATCTGCCACACCGACGAGTTCACGCTTTCGGGGGCCGACCCCGAAGGCCTGTTTCCGGCGATTCTCGGGCACGAGGGCGCGGGCGTCGTGGTCGAGGTCGGCCCGGGCGTGACCTCGGTGAAGCCGGGCGATCATGTCATCCCGCTCTACACGCCCGAATGCCGCGAATGCCCCTCCTGCCTCAGCCGCAAGACCAACCTCTGCACCGCGATCCGGGCGACCCAGGGCCAGGGCCTGATGCCCGACGGAACCTCGCGGTTCTCCACGCTCGACGGCGACCCGATCCTGCACTACATGGGCTGCTCCACCTTCGCCAACCACACCGTGCTGCCCGAGATCGCGGTGGCCAAGATCCGCCCCGACGCGCCCTTCGACAAGGTCTGCTACATCGGCTGCGGGGTGACCACCGGCATCGGCGCCGTGATCAACACCGCGAAGGTCGAGATCGGGGCGAAGGCGGTTGTCTTCGGTCTCGGCGGCATCGGCCTCAACGTGATCCAGGGGCTCCGGCTCGCCGGCGCCGACATGATCATCGGCGTCGACATCAACCCGGCGAAGAGGGCGATGGCCGAGCGTTTCGGCATGACCCACTTCGTCAACCCTTCCGAGGTCGAGGGCGACCTCGTCGCGCATCTCGTCAACATGACGAAGACGCCCTTCGACCAGATCGGCGGGGCCGACTACTCCTTCGACTGCACGGGCAACGTCAAGGTGATGCGCGCGGCGCTCGAATGCACCCACCGCGGCTGGGGCCAGTCGATCATCATCGGCGTCGCGCCCGCCGGCGCCACGATCGAGACGCGCCCCTTCCAGCTCGTCACCGGCCGGGTCTGGAAGGGCACCGCCTTCGGCGGCGCCCGCGGCCGCACCGACGTGCCGCGGATCGTCGACTGGTACATGGAGGGCAAGATCGAGATCGACCCGATGATCACCCACACGCTGACGCTCGACCGCATCAACGAGGGCTTCGACCTGATGCACCGCGGCGAGTCGATCCGCAGCGTCGTGGTCTACTGATCTTCCCCTTTCCCAAGTATCCTCGGGGGGTCCGGGGGGCAGACGGCCCCCCGGCCCCGCCGCCAGACGCGAGGCACTTCCGTTCATGCCCAGCCGCGACCGACCGCTCTATGCCGTCCTGATCGACGCCGACAACATCCCGGCGAAGTTCGCGGGCGCGATCCTGAAGGAGATCACCTCGCTCGGCGAACCGGCGCTTCGCCGGGTCTACGGCGACTGGTCCTCGGGCCGGCTCGACCGCTGGTCGAAGGAGGTGCGCGAACTCGGCCTCGTCGCGCATCAGGAAACCGCGAACACGGTGGGCAAGAACGCCTCCGACATCGGCCTCGTGATCGACGCGATGGACATCCTGCACACCGGGCGCTTCGACGGCTTCGTGCTGGTATCCTCCGACAGCGACTTCACCGCGCTCGCCAACCGCATCCGCGAGCAGGGGCTGGACGTCATCGGGATCGGCGAGGCGAAGGCGCCGGAATCGCTCCGCAACGTCTGCAACCGCTTCATCCTGATCGAGAACATCGTCGAGGAGCCCGCCCCGGCGCCCGGCATCAAGGGGCCCGCCCCCGGCAAGCAGGCCCCGAAGGAGGCGATCCCGCTGATCCTGAAGGCGATGGAGAAGCTCGCGCAGGACGACGAGTGGTATGAACTCGGGGCGCTCGGCCAGTCGATCACTGCGCAGAACCCCGATTTCGACACCCGCACCTACGGCAAGCGCAAGCTGTCGGACCTGATCGCCGAACTGAAGCGCTTCGAGACCAAGCGCGAGGGCCACCACCTCTACGTCCGTCGGGTGGACTGACGGTCGCGCCCCGCTCAGGCCCCGTAGCGCGCGAGGAACATCTCCACCGCGCCGTCGATCACGCGCCGGCGGTCCGCCTCGGTGAACACGGTGCCGACGCCGAAGATGATCCGCGGGAAGAGGTCGGCCTTGCAGAGCTCGGCGAACTGGTCCGCCGCAAGCTCGAAGTCGTCGATCCTGAGCTCGCCCCGCTCCGCCGCCAGCCTGAGGTAGCCCACCATCCTTTCGCGCACCAGCGCGGGGCCGGATTCGTAGAACTCGCGGCCCAGCTCGGGGAAGCGGTCGCTCTCTGCCACGCAGATGCGGAAGACGCGCATCCCGAAGTCCGACAGGAAGAAGTTGAGCATCCGCGTCGCGGCCTCGGTCAGCACGGTGCGCGGCGGCGCCGAGAGGTCGATCAGCTCGATCGCCTCGTCCGCCTGCCGGCAGCACTCGCACTTGGCCACTTCCATGAACAGCAGCCGCTTGTCGGGGAAATAGCTGTAGAGCGTGGCCTTCGAGACGCCGGCGGCCCGGGCGATGGTGTCGACGCTGGCACCCTCGAAGCCGTCCGCCAGGAACACGTCGCGCGCCCCTTCGAGCACCTGCTCGAACTTGCGGCCCCGCTTCACGGCCCCGGTCGGTGCGTTCATCGAAACCCTCCGTCTCGGCATCATAAACCGCTCCGTTCAGTTGCGGCAACATGGGAAACGGGGCGGGAAGGCCCCGCCCCGTCCGAACAGCCCCCCAGTTCCGCCGCCCGCCCGCGTCCCGGCGGGGGAAGATCACCCCCGGCCCTGACCGCAGGCCGATCCGCCCAGCGTGGCCGGCGCGGCGCAGCCCTGGCCGACGGTGCCGTCCCTGTCCCCGCCGTCGGCGGGGAAGTCGAGCCGGGGCAGTTCCACCCCCGGGATGCCGGCTGCGGCCGGGGTCGCAGGGAGCGCGGCGGCGGCAATCGCCGCGGCGAGGATCGGGACGATGGCAGTTCTCATGTCGTATCCATCCTTGGATTTCGGATCAGTTGAACAGGTGCGAGCAAATCTAAACTGAACCGTTCGGTTTGATTCGTCAACCTCGAACCTGGCGCCGCAACCCCGTTGCAAGTCGCCACGTTCGGGCTAACTTAGAACCGTTCTAAGAACGAGGGCCGTCATGATCCCCGGTGTCTCCAGCCGCCGCCGCTTCGCAGACCTCAGCGAACAGGAGGTGCTGGCGCTCGCCATCGCCTCGGAGGAGGACGATGCGCGCATCTACCGAAGCTATGCCGAGCGCCTGCGCGCCGCCTATCCCGCGTCGGCGGCCGTGTTCGACGGCATGGCCGAGGAGGAGGACGAGCACCGGCGCCGCCTGATCGAGCTGCACAAGAAGCGCTTCGGCGACCACATCCCGCTCATCAGGCGGGAACATGTCTCGGGCTTCTATGCGCGGCGTCCGGTCTGGCTCATCGAGAACCTCGGCCTCGACCGGATCCGCGACGAGGCTGCCAAGATGGAGGCGGACGCGGGCCGCTTCTACACCGCCGCGGCGCAGCGCACGCGCGACGCCGACACGCGCCGGCTCCTCGGTGACCTCGCCGCCGCCGAGTCGGGCCACCGCGACCGGGCCGATGCGCTGACGGCCGAGCACCTCGGGCCGGCCGACCGCGAGACCGAGGACCGCGCCGCGCGCCGCCAGTTCATCCTCACCTGGGTGCAACCCGGCCTTGCTGGCCTCATGGACGGCTCGGTCTCGACCCTCGCGCCGATCTTCGCCACGGCCTTCGCCACGCAGGACCCCTGGACGACCTTCCTCGTCGGCCTCGCCGCGTCGGTGGGCGCGGGCATCTCCATGGGCTTCACCGAGGCCGCGCACGACGACGGCGTGATCTCGGGGCGGGGCTCGCCGGTGAAGCGCGGTCTCGCCTCGGGCGTGATGACCACGATCGGCGGGCTCGGCCACGCGCTGCCCTACCTGATCCCCGACTTCTGGACGGCGACGACCATCGCCATCGCCGTCGTGTTCGTCGAGCTCTGGGCCATCGTCTGGATCCAGAACCGCTTCATGGAGACGCCGTTCCTGCGCGCGACCTTCCAGGTCGTGCTCGGCGGCGCGCTGGTGTTCGCCGCCGGCGTGCTGATCGGCGGCGGCTAGGAGCGCGGCGGCTCCCTCAGGCGGCGCAGCACCTCGAGGCTCGCGTAGCCGTCCGGCACCATGCCGACCGAGCGCTGGAAGGCGCGCACCGCGGCAATCGTGTTCGGCCCCACCCGGCCGTCCACCCCTCCGGTCGGGAAGCCGCGCGAGGTCAGCCGCTCCTGAAGCTCGCGCCGCTCCTCGCCCGAAAGCGCCCGGTCCTCGCGCGGCCAGGCGGCGCGGATCGGCGGGCCGCCGGCGATCCGGTCGGCGAGATGGCCGACCGCGATGACGTAGGCATCGGCCGGATTGTAGCGCTCGATGACATGGAAGTTCTGGAAGATCATGAAGGCGGCGCCGCGCGCGCCGGCCGGCATCAGGATCGAGGCCGCCCCGTGGTCAGGCACCACCGAGCCGTCCATCGCCCGAACGCCCATCAGCGCCCAGTCGCCGGCAGGCCGCTTCACGCGCTCGCCGGTCTGCTCGAAGTCGAAGCCGGGCGGCAGGCGCACCTCCACCCCCCAGGGCTGCCCCTTCGTCCAGCCGAAGTGCCGCAGATAGGCCGCGGTCGAGGCCAGCGCGTCGGTCGGATCCTCGCCCCAGATGTCGCGCCGCCCGTCGCCGTCGAAATCGACCGCATGGGCGAGGAACGAGGTCGGCATGAACTGGGTGTGGCCCATCGCGCCGGCCCAGCTTCCGGTCATCCGCTCGGGCGCGGTGTCGCCGTCCTCAAGGATGCGCAGCGCCGCGATCAGCTCGCCCTCGAAGAATTCCGCCCGGCGGCCGTCGTGGGCCAGCGTGGCGAGCGCGCCGATGATGGGGGTGGAGCCGCGGAACGTCCCGTAGGCGCTCTCGAGCCCCCAGATCGCGGCCACGATCTCCTTCTCGACCCCGTAACGCGCCTCGATCGCCTCGAGCGTGGCGCGATGCCGGGCAAGCGCGGCCCGGCCGTTGCCGATCCGCGTGTCCGACACGGCACCGTCGAGATAGTCCCAGATCGCCTTGCTGAACTCCGCCTGGGTCCGGTCGCGCCGGATCACGTCGGCCTCGTAGCGCACCCCGGCGAAGGCCCGTTCGAAGGTCCGGCCCGAGATGCCCTGGGCAAGCGCCCGCGCCCGGAAGCTCTCGATCCAGCCCTGGAACGCCATGTTCGCCGTCGCCAGCACGACCGCCTCCTCATGTAGTCCCGGCGGGCGGGGCACCGGCCGGATGGAGCTTTCCACGGCAAGCGGCCCTGCCGCCGCGCCCGCCGTGCCAAGGATGAGGGAAATGGCCGCTAGGCCGGGTGTCTGCCGGTTCTGCCGCATGATTCCTGCCTGTCCTGCTCGGTCTGCCCGATTGTCGTTGGACGGGAGCTTAGCGCAGAACGCGGCTCGCGCATAGCGTGCAGGCGGGGGGCGTCTCAGCGGCGGCGGCGCTCCACCTTGCGCTTCAGCTTCTCCGCCCTGGCCTTCGCCCGGCCCGGCTGCCGCGCGCCGCTGCGGACGCTGCGCTTGCCCTGCCGCACCCGGGGCACGGCGGCATCGCCGAGTTCCAGAAGCTCCAGCATCAGCCCGCCCGTCACCGGCACGGCCTCGGAGAGCCGCACCAGAACCCGCTGGCCGATGCCGATGGTGAGCCCGGTCTCGGAGCCCATCAGGGTCTGGCTGTCGGCGTCGTAGTGGAAGAACTCCCGCCCGAGCGTGCGCACCGGGATCAGCCCGTCGGCGCCGGTCTCGTCGAGCTTCACGAAGACGCCGAATCGGGCGACACCGGAAACCCGCCCGCGGAACTCGTTGCCGACACGGTCGGCGAGGTAGCTGGCGAGGTAGCGGTCGGTCGTGTCGCGTTCGGCGGCCATGCTGCGCCGTTCCGTCTCCGAGATGTGCTGCCCGGTCTCGGCCAGCGCTTCGGCCTCCTCGGGGGTCTGGCCGTCCCGCCCCCAGCCATGCGCCGCGATCAGCGCCCGGTGCACGGTCAGGTCGGCATAACGGCGGATCGGCGAGGTGAAATGCGCATAGGCCTTCAGCGCCAGCCCGAAATGGCCGAAGTTCTCGGGGCTGTAGTAGGCCTGCGTCATCGACCTCAGCGCGGTGATGTTGATGAGCTCGTCGAACTCCGTCCCGTCGGCCTGGCGCAGCAGACGGTTGATGTGCTCGGTCCTGAGCACCTGGCCCTTCGCCAGCGTGAAGCCCGAGGCCTCGGCAACCTCGCGCAGCGCCTCGATCTTCTCCGGCGCGGGTTCCTCGTGCACGCGGAACAGCAGCGGCCGCCGCGCCCGGATCAGCTCCTCGGCGGCGGCGACGTTGGCGAGGATCATGAACTCCTCGATCAGCCTGTGCGCGTCGAACCGCTCGGCGAAGGCGACCGAGACGACCTCGCCCGCCTCCGACAGCACGATCCTGCGCTCCGGCAGGTCGAGGTCGAGCGGCTGGCGCTCGGCCCGCGCCTTCCGCAGCGCCTCGTAGGCGGCATAGAGGGGGTTGACGACGCCCTCCATCAGCGGCGCGAGGCGGTCCGAGACCTGCCCGTCGCGCGCCGCCTGCACCTCGGCATAGGTGAGCCGCGCGGCCGACCGCATGAGGCCGCGGACGAAGCGGTGCCCGGTCTTGCGGCCCTTGGCGTCGATCACCATGCGCACCGCGATGCAGGGCCGTTCCTGCGCCTCGCGCAGCGAGCAGAGATCGGCCGAGAGCCGTTCGGGCAGCATCGGCACCACCCGGTCGGGGAAGTAGGTCGAGTTGCCGCGCCGGCGCGCCTCGCGGTCGAGCGCGCTGGCGGGGCGGACGTAGCGGGCGACATCGGCGATGGCGACCCAGACGACATGGCCCCCCTCGTTCCGCGGGTCGTCGTCGGGCTGCGCCCAGACCGCGTCGTCATGGTCGCGCGCGTCGGGCGGGTCGATGGTGACGAGCGGCAGGTCGCGCAGGTCCTCCCTGCCCTCCGGCCCCGCCGGCTCCAGCGCCTCGGCCTCGGCGAGCGCGGCCTCGGGGAAGTCGTCGGGAATGCCGTGCTGGTGGATGGCGATGAGGCTGACCGCCTTCGGCGCCGAGGGGTCGCCCAGGCGCTGGAGGATGCGGGCGCGCGGCAGACCCATCGCCGACTGCCGGCCTGCAAGCTCCGCCTCGACAAGCTCGCCGTCGCGCGCATTGCCGGTCGCCTCCCGCGGCACCAGCCACTCGCGCTCGGCGCCCTTGTCGATCGGCACGATCCGCCCGCCCTCGGCCGACTTGCGGAAAACGCCGAGGATCCTGCGCGGGCTCGCGCCGATGCGCCGGATCAGCCGCGCCTCGTAGTCGTGATCCTCGGCCTTCACCGCCGTGACGCGCGCCAGGATGCGGTCGCCCCGGCCGAGTGCGGGGTCGCCCTCGCGCGGGACGTAGAGCACGCGGGGCGCCCGGTCCTCGCCCTGCCATTCGAGCGGGCGCGCGAGCAGGTCGCCGTCGGCGGTGCTTCCCTCGACCTGGAGCACGGCGACCGGCGGCAGCCGCTCGGCGTCGCGGTAGCTGCGCCGCCGCTTCTCCAGCGCGCCCTCGGCCTCCATCTCCTTCAGGATCCGCTTCAGCTCGATCCGGCCCGCTCCCTTGATTCCGAACGCCTTGGCGATGTCGCGCTTGGCGGTCAGGGCGGGGTTCTCGGAAATCCAGGCGAGGATTTCCTCCTTGGAGGGAATGCGGCTCATGCCCCGCGAGGTATCACGCGGGGCAGGGGCCGTCACGGGCGGAAATCGCCGCTCAGGCGTGGATCGCGCCGTCGCCGCAGGCCAGCGCCGCCTCGCGCACCGCCTCGGAGAAGGTGGGGTGGGCGTGGCAGGTGCGCGCGATGTCCTCGGCGGCGGCGCCGAATTCCATGCCCACGCAGATCTCGTGGATCAGGTCGCCGGCGGCCGGACCGATCAGGTGCGCGCCGAGGATGCGGTCGGTTGCGGCATCGGCGAGGATCTTGACGAAGCCGTCGCCCGCGAAGACCGACTTCGCGCGGCCGTTCGCCATGAACGAGACCTTGCCCGCCTTGTAGGCGCGGCCCTCGGCCTTCAGGCCCTCCTCGGTGGCGCCGACGGCAGCGACCTCGGGATGGGTGTAGATCACCGAGGGGATCACGCCGTAGTTCACATGCCCCGCCTGCCCGGCGAGGATCTCGGCAACGGCATGGCCCTCGTCCATCGCCTTGTGCGCCAGCATCGGCCCCTCGATGACGTCGCCGATGGCGTATATCCCCTTGATGTTCGTGGCATAATGCCGGTCCACGGCGATCTGCCCGCGCTTCGTCATCTGCACGCCCAGCGCGTCCAGCCCGAGGCCGTCGTGGAACGGCCTGCGTCCCGTGGCGACGAGCACGCATTCGGCCTCGGCGGTCTGGCTGGTGCCGTCCTTGCGCAGGGTGTAGCGCACCGTCGCCCTGCCCTTCGCGGTCTCCACCCCCTCGACCGCGGCGCCGAGGACGAACTTGAGCCCCTGCCGGGCGAGAAGGCGCTGGAAGGTCTTCTGCACCTCGCCGTCCATGCCCGGCGTGATGTGGTCGAGATACTCGATCACCGTGACCTCGGCGCCCAGCCGGCGGTAGACCGACCCCATCTCGAGGCCGATCACGCCGGCGCCGATGACCACCATGGACTTCGGCACCCTGGCCAGCGCGAGCGCGCCGGTCGAGGTGACGACCGTCTTCTCGTCGACCGTCACGCCGGGCAGGGCCGATGCCTCCGAACCCGTTGCGATCACGATGCTTTTCGCCTCGTGGACCGCATCGCCGACCTGCACCCTGCCGGCCGCCGGGATCGAGGCCCAGCCCTTCAGCCAGTCCACCTTGTTCTTCTTGAACAGGAACTCGATGCCCTTGGTGTTCTGGCCGATCACCTCGTCCTTGTAGGCGAGCATCTTCGGCCAGTCGACCTTCGGCGCCGCGCCGGAAATCCCCATTTTGGCAAAGTTCTCATGGGCTTCGTGAAGCATGTGGGAGGCGTGGAGCAGCGCCTTGGAGGGGATGCAGCCGACGTTCAGGCAGGTGCCGCCCAGCGTCTCGCGCCCCTCGGCGCAGGCGACCTTCAGGCCGAGCTGGGCCGCGCGGATGGCGCCGACGTAGCCGCCGGGGCCCCCGCCGATGAAGATGACGTCGTAGCTGGCCATGGGGTCTCCTTCAGGGTCTCGGGCGGCTTCGGGGCATGTGCACAACCCGTGCACAGCGCGTGCACGGGGCGTGCACCGGACTCTCGCCTGTCGCGGTCATAGCAGGGCGGCGAGGATCATGGCGAGGGTGGCGAGGAAACCCGCGCCCCAGATCAGCGACCGCCAGGGGACGAGCCCGAAGGCATAGGCCGGAACGTAGAGGACGCGGGCGGCGAGATAGGTCCAGGCGCAGGCGGCGGTGAAGGGGGTGGACCGGTCCGAGAGGGTGACGACCACGACCGCCAGCGTGAAGAGGATGAGCGCCTCGAAATGGTTGTCGAGCGCCCGGACGAGGCGCCCGGTGCGGGGGCTGACCATCGCCCGCAGGTCCACGCCGTCGCGCGGGGAGAGGGTGACGCTCACCCCGAGCTCGCGGTTCGCGGGGACCGACATCAGGACATACTGGACCGCCTGGAGGAGACCGGCGAGGGCGAGGACGGTGAGTTCGGGGGTCATGTGCGCGCCTCTTGGCGGTCCTGCCCCGGGGCCTCGCGGCTTAGGAGGGCCGGCACTGGGGCGTGGCGAGGGTGCGTGCAGATGGACGCGCGCCCAGTCATAGTGCGGGCCTCAGGAATTCTGCTTCAAGGGACGCGCCGAAGCCCCTCTCCTTCGCCACCCACTCCTCGGCCCTGCGGCGGTCGTTGACCTCGAAGAGGCAGACGACCGCCGAGGCATGGTCGGCGCTGCGCCACATCTGGAGGAGGGTGAGGCCGGCCTGCATGCGGTTCTCCGCGTCCGCATCGAAGGCGGCCTTCCAGGCGGCGAAGTCGGGGTTGTCGACGTGGCAGAGGAGGTGCATAGGGTGGTCCTAGCCTTGCCCAACGCGAACTTCGCGACTTCCGTCTGATGGATCAACGGTGAGACCAGTTACGAAAGTGCCGCCGTCGTAGATTGTGGGCGGCATACTTCTAAACCGGTTGTAAAGCGCCTCGGTCAAGTAGACCCCTAGGTAATCAAGACGCGCAAAGCAACGTTGGTGATCAGCCATTTCCTTGTCGCCGTTCACGACGATGAACTGAAGCCTGTTGGAGATCCTCTGCAATTTGGAGTCGGTAAAGTCTGTCTTCCAAGAATGGGCAATTGCGTTTCGCGCTTGCGCAAACTTCTTCAGTGCATCCAACTCCGCCTTCCCAACCAGGCCTAGTGTACGCGCATGCTTTGCAAGCAGGGCTAGCCCAAGAGAACAATCGGTGGCGAAGAGTTCTTCCGATGTCTCATTTCTGGCGAGACGACGCCGAATAGCCGTCCGAAGCAGTTCTTCCAAGAAGCCCGCTTCCAACAGAATTCGTGCACGCGGTGACTCGCCGTTGAGCCGCGTAATGAACCCATATAGGTCGTGGACTGCTTCTGGGTCGTTCAACGATTGCACCGCTCACAGATCCATCAGCAGCCGACGCGGGTCCTCCAGCGCCTCCTTCACGCGGACGAGGAACGTCACCGCCCCCTTGCCGTCCACGATCCGGTGGTCGTAGCTGAGCGCCAGATACATCATCGGGCGGATGACGATCTGGCCCGCCACCACCACGGGGCGGTCCTGGATCTTGTGCATCCCGAGGATGCCCGACTGCGGCGGGTTCAGGATCGGCGAGGACATGAGCGAGCCGTAGATGCCGCCGTTCGAGATGGTGAAGGTGCCGCCCTGCATCTCGGCCATCGAGAGCTTGCCGTCGCGCGCCCTGACGCCGAGCTCGGCGATCTTCTTCTCGATCGCGGCGAAGCTCATCCGGTCGGCGTCGCGCACCACGGGCACGACGAGGCCCGAGGGCGTGCCGACGGCGATGCCCATGTGCACGAAGTTCTTGTAGACGATGTCGGTCCCGTCGATCTCGGCGTTGACCTCGGGCACCTCCTTCAGCGCGTGGCAGCAGGCCTTGGTGAAGAACGACATGAAGCCGAGCTTCACGCCGTGCTTCTTCTCGAAGAGGTCCTTGTACTCGTTGCGAAGGTCCATCACCCCCGACATGTCCACCTCGTTGTAGGTGGTCAGCATCGCGGCGGTGTTCTGCGCATCCTTGAGGCGGCGGGCGATGGTCTGGCGCAGGCGGGTCATCTTCACCCGTTCCTCGCGTGCGGCGTCCTCGGCGGGGACGGGCGCGCGGGGGGCGGGCGCGGGGGCCTCGGCCTCGGCCTTCGGCGGCGGCGCGGCAAGGGCGCGGGCCACGTCCTCCTTCATCACCCGGCCGTCGCGGCCGGAGCCTTGGACCTGATCGCGCGTGAGCCCGGCCTCGGCCATCGCCTTGCGCGCCGAAGGCGCGTCTTCCACATCGGACCGCGCGGGCCTGGCGGCGGGCGCCGGCTCGGGGGCGGGCGCGGACGCGGGGGCGGGCGCGGCGGCTTCGGCCTTCGGCGCGGGCTTCGCGGCGGCGCCCTCGGCGATGGTGGCAAGCAGCGCGTTCACGCCCACCGTCTCGCCCTCGGGCGCGAGGATCTCGCCCAGCGTTCCGGCGGCGGGAGAGGGGACCTCGACGGTCACCTTGTCGGTCTCGAGCTCGCAGAGCATCTCGTCCACGGCCACGGCATCGCCCGGCTTCTTGAACCAGGTGGCGACGGTGGCCTCGGTGACGCTTTCGCCCAGCGTCGGCACACGGACTTCGACGGACATGCTCAGTTCCCTTCCAGAGTCAGCGCCTCGTTGACGAGCGCCTGTTGTTCCGACTTGTGGCGGCTGGCGAGCCCCGTGGCGGGCGAGGCCGAGGCGGCGCGCCCGACGTAGCGGGGCCGGGTGTGCCGCGCGCCGATGCGCGTCAGCACCCATTCGATGTTGGGCTCCATGAACGACCAGCCCCCCTGGTTCTTCGGCTCTTCCTGGCACCAGACGATCTCGGCCTGCTTGAAGCGTTCGAGCTCCTTCACGAGGCTGAGCGCCGGGAAGGGATAGAACTGCTCCACGCGCAGCAGGTAGATGTCGTCGATGCCGCGGGCGTCGCGTTCCTCGAGCAGGTCGAAGTAGACCTTGCCCGAGCACAGCACGACGCGGCGGATCCGGTCGTCGGGGACGAGCTTCGTGGCCGAGTGGCCCTTCTGCGCATCGTCCCAGAGCACCCGGTGGAAGGACGAGCCGGTGGTGAAGTCCGCCGCGTCGGAGATGCAGAGCCGGTGGCGCAGGAGCGACTTCGGCGTCATCAGCACCAGCGGCTTGCGGTAGCTGCGGTGGAGCTGCCGGCGCAGGATGTGGAAGTAGTTCGCGGGCGTCGTGCAGTTGGCGACGATCCAGTTGTCCTCGGCGCAGAGCTGGAGGAAGCGTTCGAGCCGGGCCGAGGAATGTTCCGGCCCCTGGCCCTCGAAGCCGTGCGGCAGGAGCATGACGAGGCCCGACATCCTCAGCCACTTGCGCTCGCCCGAGGAGATGAACTGGTCGAACATGATCTGGGCGCCGTTGGCGAAGTCGCCGAACTGGGCCTCCCACATCACGAGGGCGTTCGGCTCGGAGAGCGAGTAGCCGTATTCGAAGCCGAGCACGGCATATTCCGAGAGCATCGAGTCGATCACCTCGAAGCGCGCCTGCCCGTCGCGGATGTGGTTGAGCGGGTAGTAGCGTTCCTCGGTCTCCTGGTCGATGAAGGCGGAGTGGCGCTGGCTGAAGGTGCCGCGGGTAGAATCCTGCCCGGCGAGGCGCACCGGGAAGCCCTCGGTCAGGAGCGAGCCGAAGGCGAGCGCCTCGGCGGTGGCCCAGTCGAAGCCCTTGCCGGTGCGGAACATCTCGGCCTTGGACTCGAGCAGGCGCGCGACCGTCTTGTGGATGTTGAAGCCCTCGGGCACGCGGGTCAGCGCCTGGCCCACCTCCTTCATCAGCTTCTTCGAGATCGCGGTCTCGCCGCGGTCGTAGTCGCCCTTGTCGCGGTCGAGGTGGCTCCAGCGGCCATCGAGCCAGTCGGCCTTGTTGGGCTTGTAGTCCTTGCCGGCCTCGAACTCCTCGTTGAGCTTCGCCTGGAAGGCGGCCTTCATGTCCTCGATCTCGCCCTCGGGGATCAGCCCGTCGGCGACGAGGCGCTCGGTGTAGAGCTGGAGCGTGGTCTTGTGCCGCTTGATCCGGTTGTACATGACCGGATTGGTGAACATCGGCTCGTCGCCCTCGTTGTGGCCGAAGCGCCGGTAGCAGAACATGTCGATGACCACGTCCTTGTGGAACTTCTGCCGGAACTCGGTGGCGACCTTGGCGGCATGGACCACGGCCTCGGGGTCGTCGCCGTTGACGTGGAAGATCGGCGCCTCGACCATCAGCGCGATGTCGGTCGGGTAGGGCGAGGACCGCGAGAAGTGCGGCGCGGTGGTGAAGCCGATCTGGTTGTTGACGATGATGTGGATCGTGCCGCCGGTGCGGTGGCCGCGCAGGCCCGAGAGGCCGAAGCATTCGGCCACCACGCCCTGTCCGGCGAAGGCCGCGTCGCCGTGGAGCAGGATCGGCAGCACCGCCGAGCGGTCGGTGTCGTGCCACTGGTCCTGCTTGGCGCGGGCCTTGCCGAGGACGACCGGGTTCACCGCCTCGAGGTGCGAGGGGTTCGCGGTCAGCGAGAGGTGGACGGTGTTGCCGTCGAAGGTGCGGTCGGACGAGGCGCCGAGGTGATACTTCACGTCGCCCGAGCCGTCCACGTCCTCGGGCTTGAAGCTGCCGCCCTGGAACTCGTTGAAGATCGCCCGGTAGGGCTTGCCCATGACGTTGGCGAGCACCGACAGCCGCCCGCGGTGCGGCATGCCGATGACGATCTCCTTCACGCCGAGGCTGCCGCCGCGCTTGATGATCTGCTCCATCGCCGGGATCAGCGCCTCGCCGCCGTCGAGGCCGAAGCGCTTGGTGCCGGTGTACTTGACGTGCAGGAACTTCTCGAAGCCCTCGGCCTCGACGAGCTTGTTGAGGATCGCCTTCCGGCCCTCGCGGGTGAAGGCGATCTCCTTGCCGTAGCCCTCGATCCGCTCCTTCAGCCAGGCCGCCTGCTCGGGGTCTGAGATGTGCATGTACTGGAGCGCGAAGGTGCCGCAGTAGGTGCGGCGCACGATGTCGAGGATCTGGCGCATCGAGGCGAAGTCGAGCCCGAGCACGTTGTCGATGAAGATCGGCCGGTCCATGTCGGCCTCGGCGAAGCCGTAGGACCGCGGGTCGAGCTCGGGGTGGGGGTTCTCCTCGCGCATCCCGAGCGGATCGAGGTCGGCCACGAGGTGGCCGCGGATCCGGTAGGCGCGGATCAGCATGAGCGCGCGGATGGAATCGAGCACCGCCTGGCGCACCTGGTCCTCGGTGACGGCGACGCCCGTCTCGGCGGCCTTGGCCCTGATCTTCTCCGCCTGCTTCTGGGGTTCGGCCCACTGCCCGTCGAGCGCGTGGGTCAGCTCGTCCGCCGGCACGGGCGGCCAGTCGGTGCGCGCCCAGGAGGGGCCCTGCGCGCCGCGCTTGGCCGTCACCTCGTCGTCGCCGAGCGCCCGGAAGAACGCCTGCCAGCCCTCGTCCACCGACTTCGGGTCGGCGGCGTAGCGGGCGTGGAGCTGTTCCACATATTCCGCGTTGTGGCCCTGAAGGAAGGACGAGGCCTTGAAGAGGTCGTTCGGGGACTGGTCGGTCATGGGGTCACCTCGACTGGGTGGAAACCGGGGAGGGTCGCGCCCGGGACGGTAGATGCGGAGCGGAGGCGGCCATGCGCCTCATCCCATCGCCTTCAGGACGGCCTCGCCGAGGGCTGCGGGGCTGTCGGCCACGACGATCCCGGCGGATTTCATCGCCTCGATCTTGCTCTCGGCGTCGCCCTTGCCGCCCGAGACGATGGCGCCGGCATGGCCCATGCGGCGGCCCTTGGGCGCCGTGCGGCCGGCGATGAAGCCGGCGGTGGGCTTCCAGCGGCCGCGCTTCTTCTCGTCGGCCAGGAACTGCGCGGCCTCCTCCTCGGCCGAGCCGCCGATCTCGCCGATCATGATGATCGCCTCGGTCTCGGGGTCGCCCAGGAACCATTCCAGCACGTCGATGTGCTCGGTTCCCTTGATCGGGTCGCCGCCGATGCCGACGCAGGTGGACTGCCCGAGGCCCACATCGGTCGTCTGCTTCACCGCCTCGTAGGTGAGCGTGCCCGAGCGCGAGACGACGCCGACCTTCCCGCGCTTGTGGATGTGGCCGGGCATGATGCCGATCTTGCAGGCCTCGGGCGTGATGACGCCGGGGCAGTTCGGGCCGATGAGGATGGTCTTCGACCCTTCGAGCGCCCGCTTGACCTTCATCATGTCGAGCACCGGGATCCCTTCCGTGATGCAGACGACGAGGGGGATCTCGGCGTCGATCGCCTCGAGGATGGAATCCGCCGCGAAGGGCGGGGGGACGTAGATCACGCTGGCGTCGCAGCCGGTGCGCGCCTTCGCCTCGTGCACCGAGTCGAAGACCGGCAGGCCGAGATGCGTCTGCCCGCCCTTACCGGGGGTGACGCCGCCCACCATCTTCGTGCCGTAGGCGATGGCCTGTTCGGAGTGGAAGGTGCCCTGGCTGCCGGTGAAGCCCTGGCAGATGACCCTGGTGTTCTTGTCGACGAGTACGGCCACGGAGGCCTCCCTGCGTAGGGTGGGCGATCTCACCCACCGTGCCTGTGGTTGGATGGCGGGTGAAATCACCCACCGTGGGAATTCAGCCCTTCACCGCCTTGACGATCTTCTGGGCGGCGTCCGAGAGGTTGTCCGCCGCGATCACGTTGAGCCCCGACTCGGCGATGATCGCCTTGCCCTTCTCGACGTTCGTCCCCTCGAGCCGCACCACCAGCGGCACCTTCAGCCCCACCTCCTTCACCGCGGCGATGATGCCTTCGGCGATGATGTCGCAGCGCATGATGCCGCCGAAGATGTTGACGAGGATGCCCTTCACGTTGGGGTCGGAGGTGATGATCTTGAAGGCCTCGGTCACCTTCTCCTTGGTCGCGCCGCCGCCGACGTCGAGGAAGTTCGCGGGCTCGGAGCCGTAGAGCTTGATGATGTCCATCGTGGCCATCGCGAGGCCCGCGCCGTTCACCATGCAGCCGATCTCGCCGTCGAGCGCGATGTAGTTGAGGTCGAACTTCGAGGCGGCGAGCTCCTTCGGATCCTCCTCGGTCTCGTCGCGCAGGGCCATCACGTCGGGCTGGCGGTAGAGGGCGTTGTTGTCGAAGCCCATCTTCGCGTCCAGGCACTTGAGGTCGCCCCTGTCGGTGACGATCAGGGGGTTGATCTCGAGCATCTCCATGTCGCGCTCGACGAACATCCGGTAGAGCGTGCCCATGAGCGCGACGCACTGCTTGACCTGGTTGCCGGCAAGCCCCAGCGCGAAGGCGATGCGGCGGCCGTGGAAGGGCTGGTAGCCGGTGGCCGGATCGACGCTGAACGACAGGATCTTCTCCGGCGTGTCGTGGGCGACCTTCTCGATGTCCATCCCGCCCTCGGTCGAGGCGACGAAGGAGATGCGGCTGGTGCCGCGGTCGATCAGGAGCGCGAGGTAGAGCTCGCGCGCGATGTCGGAGCCGTCCTCGATGTAGACGCGGTTGACGGTCTTGCCGGCCTCGCCGGTCTGGAGGGTGACGAGCGTGCGGCCGAGCATCTTGCGCGCCTCGTTCGCGGCCTCCTCGACCGACCGCGTGACGCGGACCCCGCCCTTGTCGCCGGCGTCGGCCTCCTTGAAGCGGCCCTTGCCGCGGCCGCCGGCGTGGATCTGCGCCTTGACCACCCAGAGCGGCCCGTCGAGCTCGCCCGCGGCGGTCTTGGCATCCTCGGCGCGCAGCACCACCCGGCCGTCGGAGACCGGTGCGCCGTATTGCCTGAGCAGCGCCTTGGCCTGGTATTCGTGGATGTTCATCTGCCGTCCCCCGGTCCCGGATTTGCGCCCTGATGGCACGGGCGCGGCGCCATGGCGAAGCGATTTCGCGCCGGCGCGGAGGTTTCGGTCGAATATCGGAGGTATGTGATCACACCCTCGCGCGGCGTGATCACAACGCGACTTCAAGCGATTCGTGCGAGGCTGCGCATGACAGGCCGACCGCGGCCGACTAAGTTTCGCGCGGAAGCAGCAGGGGGGCGGAAATGGTGCCGAGCTGGAGCGTCGTCGCGACGGTCAAGGAGGACATCGGCACGATCAAGGCCTTCATCTCTCACTACAAGACCCTCGGCGCATCCGTGATCCACCTGTTCTTCGACGACCCGGATGACCCGGCTGCCGACCTGGCCGCGACGGTGCCGGGCGTGGTGGTGACGCGCTGCGACGACAGGTTCTGGCGGGACGCCCGCCCGCCCACCCATCAGGCGCGGCAAAAGCACAACGCCAACCTGGCCTATCAGGGATGCGGTTCGGACTGGCTGATCCATCTGGACGCAGACGAGCTGCTTTACGCGCAGCGGCCATTCGCGGTCCTGCTCGGCGGGCTCGATCCCGCGCAGCGGGCGGCCCGTGTCGTGCCGGCGGAGGCGATGGTCGCGCCGAGGAAGGACGGCATCAGCGTCTTCCGGCTGCCGCTGCCGGATTCTGCGCGCGGCCGCCGGATCGGCGAAAGGATCTACGGCGACATCAATCGTTTCCTCGAACACGGGTTCCTCAGCCACACTGCGGGAAAGTGCTTCGTCCGCACCGGGCTGTCCGGGATCACGCTCAGCATCCACGCTCCGTTCGCCGACGGAACGAGGATGGTGCCCCCCACGTTGCCGCAGGCCTTCCTGTTGCACCTGCACGGGGACGACGAGGACCGCTGGATTGCCGCAGTGGGGCGGCGTCTCGCCACCGGGGCCTATCAGGCGAAGTTCCATGACGCGCGCAGCAAGGGTCGCGGAAGCGACGGGCCGGGGCGCAACGCCTTCCTGACGAACCTCATGCAGAGGGAAGGCGAGGAGGGTCTGCGCCGGTTCTTCCGGGCGGTCTGCGTGTTCGATGAGACCAAGCGGCCGCTCCGGCGGCACGGCCTCATCCTGAAGCTCCGGCTGTGGCTGCCCGAGAAGGTCGAGACCTGGTTCCCCGGCTCGCACGAGGTGGCAGCGAGGGATCTGGCGGTCGACCCCTGCACCGGCTGCCTCGAGGCGCGGGTCGAGAGCCGGGGCAACCGGATGATCGTCTCGCTCGAGGACAACTACACCGAGATCATGATCGCGCGTGGCACCGAGGCCGAGACCGAGGAACTCGACGAGATCACCCGGCTTGTCGCGGGCAGACGAGTGGTGTTCTGGGATGTCGGCGGCAACGCAGGCGTCTACAGCCTGACGGTGGCGCGGAACGCCGCCCCGGAGAGTGCCATCATCGCCTTCGAGCCGAACCCGACAATGGCCCGGCGATTCCTCCGCAATGTCGATCTCAACGGCTTCAGGAACATCCGTCTCGAACAGGTGGCACTGGGCGCGGCGGAGGGGGAGACGCGGCTCGCCCTGCCCGGCAACCTCGGGCAGGCCACCACGCGCAAAGCGGCGGTCGCTCAGGCGCCCGACGCCATCGCCGTGCCGCTGCGCGAGCTTGGCCCCTACGTCATGGCGGTGCCGCGCGGCGAGTTGAACGTGCTCAAGATCGACATCGAAGGCGCAGAGCCGGACTGCCTCGTCCCCTTCTTCGCGAACGTGCCGCGTGACCACTGGCCGGATGTCGTCCTGTACGAGCACGCACACGCCGACGCGTGGGGTGTCGCGCCCGAGGCGCTCTTCCCCGAGGACTTCTATCGCGTCCGGCGGACGTTTCGGCACAATACACTCCTGGAACGGCGCAGCACGGCGAAGTAGGGACAGAACGGAACGGAACAGAGCGCTCCACCGGAGCCTGCACCGGCCGCAGCACGGCGAGATCGACGAGCGGCGGCATTCCAAGGCCAGCCGCGCGGAGCCGATCCTGCGGATCACGCCGGCCACGGCCAACATGATCCTCCCGACCTGCCACCAGAAGATCGTCAACCGGGCGCGCCGGGCGTTCCGCAGGCGCCTTGCCGGAGGCCGGGCCGGGGCGTAGCGCGGGCGGCGGGCCGCCGGGTCAGCCGCCGGCGGCGGTGATGCGGGCTCGGTCGAGGCGGCCCTGCGCGAGGTCGCCGGGCCCGATCACGACCGTCAGCGGATTCACGTCGCCGAAGCCGAGGCCGAGAAGCGCGTCGCTGGCGAGGTGGAGGAGGACGACCTGCCCGGTGTCCTCCAGACCCACGTCATGGATGTCGTCGGGGCCGGTGAACATCCGGTGGCAGGTCGGGTAGCCGCCCGAGGGCAGGCGGAACAGGCGGTCGAGAACCGCCGCGGCAGCGGGCGGGATCAGCGCATGGCGGTCGGCGGGGCCGAGGGCGAGCCATTGCAGGCTGGCCATGGTGAGCGCCTCGGGCTTGCCCCTGGTGAAGTCCCAGTGCGCCCTGAAGCGGCCGTTCAGCGCGTCGAGGGCCGAGGCAAGGTTTGCCGCCTCGGCATCGTCGAGGAGGGATGCGGGCGGAACGGCGTCGGCCCAGGTGACGAGAGCGGCGGCAACCTTGCGGAAGACAGGCTCGTCGCGGTCGAACTCCTCGAGTGCCCCCGTCTGGGTGGCGAGCAGCTCGGTCATGTGGGCGTGCTGCCTTGCGTAGGTTTCGGGATCGACGCCGGGTGGCGCGGGCGAAGCCCCGTTGCCGCCGCGCCCGAGGACGCGCGAGAGCAGCGATTGCTGTGCGGGCGCGCGCGGCGGCGGGTTGCCGGCCAGCCAGGCGGCCGTGCGGTCGCGGGCCTTGACGAGGGGCCGGCGGAACTCCTCCCGGTCGGACAGGGCCGTTCTCAGGTGACCGGCCAGCAGGGCGACCGAGTGCGCGACGAAGGGGAAGGGCCCGCGCGGCAGGGTCCCCTCGAAGGGAGCGTAATGGATGTGCAGCCTGCTGTGTTCGAGGCCCCGGAGGGCGGCCGGCACGACCTGCTCGTCTGCGGAGCCGGGCTCCACATCGAGCGGGATCAGGTCCACGGGCCAGCGGGGAAACTCGCGCCGGTTCGGTTCGAGGTGCCGGAACAGGCCGGAGAGGACCGAGATGCCCGTCGCGGGGGCGAGGTCGTCGGGCGGCGCGGAAGGCGGGGCCGCCGCGGGGTCGGGGACGTGAACGAGCCGGCAGTTGTCGCGGGCCGGATCGTACATCGCCTCGTTGTCGCATAGGCCGAACACGGCGAGCGCCCCGGTCCCGGGAAGCCCGGAGCCGGGGCGGAGCCGGGCCAGCGCCGCGAGGTCGATCTGGGCGAGGAAGTGAAGCGGCGTGCCGCCGATCCGGGGCCAGGGCCGGCCGCCGAGGCGGGGGCGCCCGCCGAGCCAGCTCGTCGCTGCCTGCCACTCCGCACTGCGGGAGAGGGGCAGGCGCAGGAGGTGCACCGGGGCGGGAAATGCTGCGGACATCGTCAACCTCGACACGAACCTGCGCGTGTCGTGTCGCGCAGGTTCGTGTCGGAAGTGAGGCGCCCCGCGCGGCCTGCCGGGGTCCGGCGCCTCAGGCGAGGGCGGGGTCGATCCCCTTGCAGGCAGCGACGAGGCCCTTCACCGCGTCCACCGACTTGTCGAACATCGCCTGCTCGTCGCGGTCGAGGGTGATGGCGACGACGCGCTCCACCCCGCCGGCGCCGAGCACCGTCGGCACGCCGACATAGAGGCCGCTCAGGCCATAGGCGCCCTCGACATGCGCGGCGCAGGGCAGCACGCGCTTCTGGTCCTTCAGGAAGGCCTCGGCCATCTCGATGGCGCTGGCGGCCGGGGCGTAGAAGGCGGACCCAGTCTTCAGCAGGCCCACGATCTCGGCCCCGCCGTCGCGGGTGCGCTGCACGATGGCGTCGAGCCTCTCCTGCGTGGTCCAGCCCATCTTCACGAGGTCGGGCAGCGGGATGCCGGCGACGGTGGAGTAGCGGACGAGCGGCACCATCGTGTCGCCGTGGCCGCCGAGGACGAAGGCGGTGACGTCCTTCATCGAGACGCCGAACTCGAGGCTGAGGAAGTGGCGGAAGCGGGCCGAGTCGAGCACGCCCGCCATGCCGACGACCATGTTGTGCGGCAGCCCGGAATATTCCCGAAGCGCCCAGACCATGGCGTCGAGCGGGTTGGTGATGCAGATGACGAAGGCGCCCGGGGCGTGCGCCCTGATCCCCTCGCCCACCGACTTCATCACCTTGAGGTTGATGCCGAGGAGGTCGTCGCGGCTCATCCCCGGTTTCCGCGGCACACCCGCGGTGACGATGCAGACATCCGCCCCGGCGATGTCGGCGTAGGAATTGGTGCCGGCGAGCGCGGCGTCGAAGCCATCGACGGGGCCGGATTCGGCGATGTCGAGCGCCTTGCCCTGGGGAATCCCCTCGGCGATGTCGAACAGGACGACATCGCCCAGTTCCTTGAGCGCGGCGAGATGGGCGAGCGTACCGCCGATCTGTCCCGCGCCGATGAGGGCGATCTTGGGTCTGGCCATGGGAAGGGTCTCCGTTCCGCTGGAATGGTCTCGCGGGCCTGCCTAGAGCGAAGGGGCGGGCGGATCAAGGTCCGGGGGCGTCTGGTGCCGGGGCCGGCGGCAGGCTAAGCCTTGCCGCATGGTCATGGATGCCCAGTTCTTCGCGCTTGCCATTCCGGCCGTGATCTTCGCGGGCGTCTCGAAGGGGGGCTTCGCCTCGGGCGCCGCCTTCGCCGCCACCCCGCTGCTTGCGCTGGTCCTGGAACCGGCAGAGGCGATCGGGCTGATGCTGCCGCTGCTGATGCTGGTCGATCTCGCCACGCTCAGGCCCTACTGGCGGCAGTGGGACTGGCCCTCGGCGCGGTTCCTGATCCTGTCGGGCCTGCCGGGTGTGGCGCTCGGGGCGGCGCTGTTCTCGGTTTCGAACCCGGACCTGTTCCGCTTCCTGATCGGGGCCATCGCGCTCGGCTTCGTCGCCTGGCAACTCGCCCGGGCGCGGGGCTGGATCGTGGTGGAGGACCGGCCGCTCGGGCCGGCGGCAGGGCTTGCGGCGGGACTCGCGGCGGGGTTCACGAGCTTCGTGAGCCACGCAGGCGGGCCGCCGGCGGCGATCTACCTGCTGGCGCGGGGATTGGCCAAGACACCCTTCCAGGCGACGACGGTGCTGGCCTTCACGGTCATCAACCTCGCCAAGGCCGTGCCCTACGGCTTCCTCGGCTTCTTCACGGCCGAGACGCTTCTGGCCGGTGCGATCCTCGCCCCGTTCGCACTCGCCGGCGCGTGGATCGGGGTGGTCGCGCACCGCGCCCTGTCCGAGCGCGCCTTCTTCGGCATCACCTACGTGCTGCTGACGATCACCGGGGCGAAGCTGATCTGGGACGCGCTGGTCTAGGCCCGACGCGGAGGCGGCCTGCCGGGCAGGATCATGGCCTTGCGGTCGCGCGGTTGCCTGCAAGCGACAGGCCGGCGGAGGTGCGGACGACGACGAATGGCGCGGTCGCGGCGAGCGGCGGAAGGGTGACGGAGCGGATCGCCGGCACCTGCCCTCAGCCGATCCGCCCCCGCACACCGCCGGTCTGGGCACGGTCGAGGAGCAGGTGGTCGAGCAGCACGCAGGCCATCATCGCCTCGCCCACCGGGACCGCGCGGATGCCCACGCAGGGGTCGTGGCGGCCCTTCGTGACGATCTCGGTCGCCTCGCCCGCGACGGTCACGGTGCGGCGCGGGGTGAGGATCGAGCTCGTCGGCTTCACGGCGAAGCGCACCACCACGTCCTGCCCGGTGGAGATGCCGCCGAGGATGCCGCCGGCGTGGTTCGAGCCGAAGACCGGACCCTCGGGCCCCATGGCGATCTCGTCGGCGTTCTCGGTGCCGGTGAGCGCCGCGGCGGCCATGCCGGCACCGATCTCGACGCCCTTGACGGCGTTGATCGACATCATCGCCGCGGCGAGGTCGGCATCGAGCTTGGCATAGACCGGCGCGCCCAGGCCGGGGGGCACGCCGCGGGCGACGACCTCGATCACCGCGCCGACCGAGTTGCCGGACTTGCGCAGGTCGTCCAGATAGCCGGCCCAGACCTGCGCCGCGGCCGGATCGGGGCACCAGAACGGGTTCCTCTCCACCTCGGCCATGTCGAAGCGGTCGCGGTCGGCGGCGAGCGCGCCCATCTGCACCATGTATCCGGTGATCGAGAGGCCGGGCGCGAGGCGGGCGAGCACGGCGCGGGCCACGCCCCCCGCGGCCACCCGCGCCGCCGTCTCGCGCGCCGAGGAGCGCCCGCCGCCGCGCGGGTCGCGCAGGCCGTACTTCAGGTGGTAGGTGATGTCGGCGTGGCCGGGGCGGAACCTGGCGGCGATGTCGGAATAGTCCTTCGACCGCTGGTCGGTGTTGCGGATCATGAGCTCGATCGGCGTGCCGGTCGTCAGCCCCTCGTAGACGCCGGAGAGGATCTCGACGAGATCCTCCTCGCGCCGCTGGGTGGTGAACCTCGACTGGCCGGGCTTCCGCCGGTCGAGCCAGGGCTGGATGGCGGCCTCGGAGAGGGCCACGCCGGGCGGGCAGCCGTCGACGGTGCAGCCGAGCGCCGGCCCGTGGCTTTCGCCCCAGGTGGTGACGCGGAAGAGATGGCCGAAGGTGTTGAAGCTCATCCGCCCCGCATAGGGGCAAACGCGGCGGCGCTCAAGCGCCCGCCCGAGGGGCGCCCGGAATGCCAAGGGCCGCCCGAAGGCGGCCCCGGCCAGTGCCGCTTGCGCGGGAGGTCAGCCGTTCACGCTGTCCTTCAGGGCCTTTGCGACCGAGATCTTCACGACCTTGTCGGCAGGCTTCTTGATCTCTTCGCCCGTGGCGGGGTTGCGGACCGTGCGGGCCGGGCGGGCGCGGCAGGACACCTTGCCGACGTTCGGGATGGTGACGGAGCCGCCGCGGGAAACCTCGTGGGTGATGATGTCGCTCAGCGCGTCGATCGCGGCGCCGGCAGTCTTCTTGTCGCTGCCCATCTTGTCCGCCATCGCGGCCACGAGCTGGGCCTTGGTCATCGGTTTGTTGGCCATTCCTGGTCTCCTCGTATCGCCCTCTGAATGGGGCTCGTCGCCTTCCTTTACCGGAATATTGGGGGAAGGCACAACACATTGTGTGCCAAATGCCCTTCTTTTCCTGCATTTTGCGACATTCCGCCGGCGTCAGAGGAACGCGGTTTCCTCGAAGCTGCGCAGCTTGCGGCTGTGGATGCGTTCGAGCGGCATGTCGCGCAGCCGTTCCATCGCGCGGATGCCGATCAGCAGGTGGCGCGTGACCTGGGTCTTGTAGAACTCGGTCGCCATGCCGGGGAGCTTGAGCTCGCCGTGGAGCGGCTTGTCGGAGACGCAGAGGAGCGTCCCGTAGGGCACGCGGAAGCGGAAGCCGTTCGCGGCGATGGTGGCGCTTTCCATGTCGAGCGCGATGGCGCGCGACTGGCTCAGGCGCTGCACCGGGCCGGACTGGTCGCGCAGCTCCCAGTTGCGGTTGTCGATCGTGGCAACGGTGCCCGTGCGCATGATGCGCTTGAGGTCGTAGCCGTCGAGCTGGGTGACCTCGGCCACCGCGCGTTCGAGCGCGATCTGGATCTCGGCCAGCGCCGGGATCGGCACCCAGACGGGGAGGTCGTCGTCGAGCACGTGATCCTCGCGCAGGTAGGCGTGCGCCAGCACGAAGTCGCCGAGCGACTGCGAGTTCCTGAGGCCCGCGCAGTGCCCGACCATGAGCCAGGCGTGGGGCCTGAGCACCGCGATGTGGTCGGTCGCGGTCTTGGCGTTCGACGGGCCGACGCCGATGTTGACCAGCGTGATCCCCTGCCCGCCCGCGCGCTTGAGGTGATAGGAGGGCATCTGCGGCATCTTCGCGGGGTGCGGCAGGTGGCCCTCGGGGGTGGTTATCTCGACGTTGCCGGGGCCGACGAAGCCGGTATAGCCCGAATCCGGGTTGCCGAGCGCCTTGCGGGCGTAGGCCTCGAACTCCTCGACGTAGAACTGGTAGTTGGTGAAGAGGACGTGGTTCTGGAAGTGCTCGGGCGCGGTCGCGGTGTAATGCGCGAGGCGGGCGAGCGAGTAGTCCACCCGCTGCGCGGTGAAGGGGGCGAGCGGCATGGACCCGTCGGGGTGGACGAGGCGGACGCCGTTCACGATGTCGTCGTTGGTGGTGGCGAGGTCGGGGACGTCGAAGACGTCGCGCAGCGGAAAGTCGAGCACGCCTTCCTGCGGCACGGAGAGGCCCTCGTCGCCGCGGCCGGCGAAGTGGATCGGGATCGGCGTCGCGGAGGGGCCGATGACCACCGGGACGCCGTGGTTCTGGATGAGGAGGCCGATCTGCTGCGTCAGGTATGCGCGGAACAGGTCGGGCCGGGTGATGGTGGTGGAGTAGGTGCCGGGCATCGCCACGTGGCCGAAGCTGAGCCGGCTGTCGACCTGCACGAAGGAACTCGTGGTGAAGCGGATCTCGGGGTAGAAGGCGCGGAAGCGGGCCCGCGGGCGCCCGCTGCGCAGCGTCTCGGCGAACCGCTCGCGCAGGAAGCCGGTCGCGTCTTCGTAGAGCGCGGTCAGCCGGTCGACCGCGGCGGCGGCGTCCATGAACGCCTCGGGCCGCGGCAGTTCCGGCGTCAGATGCGGCAGGTTGCGGTCAGGGGCGGTCATGCCGTCTCGTCCTCGAAGAGGTCGGTGATCTCGAACCGCGTGACATCGACGAGGCCGAGATCGGAAATCCTGAGTTCCGGTATCACGACGAGCGCCAGAAGCGAATGCTGCATGTAGGCGTTGTTGAGGGTGCAGCCGACTTCCGCCATCGCCGCGACCATCCGGCTCGCCGCCGCCGCGACCTCGGCCGCAGGGCTGTCGGACATGAGCCCGGCGATGGGAAGGGGCACGCAGGCGATCTCGGCGCCGTCCTTCCAGACGGTGACGCCGCCGCCGATCCGGGCCAGCCGGTTGACGGCGGCCGCCATGTCGGCGCGCGAGGTGCCGACGACGATGATGTGGTGGCTGTCGTGGGCCACCGTCGAGGCCATCGCCATGCGGCCCCGGTAGCCGAAGCCCGAGACGAAGCCGTTGACCACCCCGCCGGTGCCGCGGTGGCGCTCGACGAGCGCGATCTGGGCGACATCCTGCGCCTCGTCGGGTTCCACCACCCCGTCGGCGACGGCGAGTTCGGCCGTCAGCGCCCTGGTGGGGGCCTGGTTCTCGACCACGCCGATGACCTTCGCCTTCACGCGGTTGCGGCCCGCCGGCGCGGGGACGGCGAAATCCTCTGCCGCGAGGGGCCGGGCGAGGGTGACGGTGCGGCGCACGTCGGCCGGCCAGTCGAGATGCGGGCAGGCGACCTTCAGGATGCCCTCCTCCGCCACCGTCACGCCGCGCGCGATCACGCGGTGGATCGGCAGGGTCGCCAGGTCCGAAGTGAGGATCACGTCGGCCCGCCGCCCCGGCGCGATGGAGCCGAGCTCGCGTTCCAGCCCGAAGTGGGTTGCGGTGTTGATCGTGGCCATCTGGAGCGCCACCAGCGGATCGCAGCCGCAGTCGATGGCATGGCGCACCACGCGGTTCATGTGGCCGTCGTTCACGAGCGTGCCCGAGTGGCAGTCGTCGGTGCAGAGGATGAAGCCGCGCGGGTCGAGGCCCCGGTGGGTGACGGCGGTGATCTGTTCCTTCACGTCGTACCAGGCGCTGCCGAGCCGCAGCATCGCCCGCATCCCCTGCCGGACGCGGGCCACGGCATCCGCCTCGCGCGTGCCCTCGTGGTCGTCGGCGGCGCCTCCGGCGGCATAGGCGTGGAACGGCCGGCCGAGGTCGGGGCTGGCGTAGTGCCCGCCCACGGTCTTGCCCGCCCGCATCGTGGCGGCCATCTCGGCCAGCATCTGGGGGCTGCCGTTCACCACGCCGGGGAAGTTCATCATCTCGCCGAGGCCGATGATGCCGGGCCAGCCCATCGCCTCGGCCACGTCGGCCTCGGTGATCTCGAAGCCCGTGGTCTCGAGCCCCGGCGCCGAGGGCGCGCAGGAGGGCATCTGGGTGAAGATGCTGACGGGCTGCATCAGCGCCTCATCATGCATCAGCCGGACCCCGCGAAGGCCGAGGACATTGGCGATCTCGTGCGGATCGACGAACATCGTCGTGGTGCCGTGCGGGATCACGGCGGCGGCGAACTCGGCGGGCGTCAGCATGCCGGATTCGATGTGCATGTGCCCGTCGCAGAGGCCGGGGACGAGGAACATGCCGGGCGCCTCGATCAGCTCCGTCTGCGGCCCGATGCAGTGCGCGGCATCGGGCCCGACATAGGCGAAGCGCCCCTCGGCGACGGCGACCTGCCAGCCCTCGAGCACCTCGCGGGAGTGGACCGAGACGACCGAGCCGCCGCGGATCACGAGGTCGGCCGGCGCGCGGCCGGCGGCCACGGCGACGAGGCGGGGGGCGGCGTCCGCCCAGGACCTGAGAGGGGATCGGGTTTCCATGCCGAACCCTGCCACCGCGCCCGGCGGCCTTCAAGGGGGGCGGCAGGGGCGGGGACTTGCCGTCGCGCCGCGCCGCCCCATATGCCCGTCCTGCGGGCCGGGCCCCTCTGACGACATGCGCCTGTCGTGATGTCGGACCGCATCGGGATGACCCGATGCCCACGCCCGGCGACCTTCCGCCCCGCGTGGCCCTCATCCGGCGCAGCGGGGTCGATTCATGGAATTCCTCCTTCTCGCCGTTCTCGGCAAGCCGCTCTGGATGTGGCTGCTGTTCCTGACGCTCGTCATCGCGCTTCTGGCCTTCGACCTCGGCGTCCTGCACAGGGACGACCACGAGATCGGCGTGGCCGAAAGCCTGTGCATGTCGGCGATGTACATCGCGCTCGGCCTGTCGTTCGCGGGCTTCATCTGGTGGCAGATGGACGCCACCGCCACCGCCCAGTACCTGACCGCCTTCGTGGTGGAGAAGACGCTGGCGATGGACAACATCTTCGTTATCGCCCTGATCTTCGGCTACTTCGCCGTTCCGCGCGAATACCAGCACCGGGTGCTGTTCTGGGGCATCCTCGGCGTGATCGTGCTGCGCGGGACGATGATCGGTCTCGGCGCGACCATCGTGGAGCAGTACCACTGGGTGCTTTACGTCTTCGCGGTGTTCCTGGTCCTGACCGGCATCAAGATGCTCTTCGTCTCCGGCAAGGAGCACGGATTCGGGGAGAACGCCCTTCTCCGTTTCCTCAGACGGCGGTTGCACGTGACCGACGAGATCCGCGGCCATGCCTTCTTCATCAGGAAGCCGCATCCCGATACGGGCCGGATGACCCGCTACGCGACGCCGCTGTTCCTTGCGCTGGTGACGATCGAGATCGCCGACCTGATCTTCGCCGTGGATTCGGTTCCGGCCGTGTTCACGATCACGACCGATCCCTACATCGTCTACACCTCGAACATCTTCGCCATCCTCGGCCTGCGCGCGCTCTACTTCGCGCTGGCGGCGATCCTGCATCGCTTCGCCTACCTGAAGTATGCGCTTTCGCTGCTGCTCGTGTTCATCGGCTCGAAGATCTTCGTTGCGGACCTGATGGGCTGGGAGAAGTTCCCGCCCGTCTGGTCGCTGGGCATCACCTTCGCCATCCTGGGCGCCGGCATCGCCTATTCGCTCTGGCGCACCCGCCGGGGCAGCGCGGTCGTGGAGGCGGAGGCGGTGCGGCGGATGCCAGCCGGGTGAGGCGCGGCCGCCCCTAGCGCAGCCGCACCGTCGCCGCGGCCGAGCGGCCCTTGGCGTCGATCACCGAGAGGCGGACGAAGCCTGGGCCGAGCCCCTCCACGAGTTCCTGGCGCTCGTGGCTTGCCACCGCGACGGGGCGGCCGTCGGCGAGCCAGGTGAAGGGCGGGGTTCCGCGCTCGACCTTGAGCGCCAGCGCCCCGCCCTCCGCATCGACCTCGGCGCCATCGGGCGGGAAGGCGAGGCGGGGGGCGTCCTCCGCGGCGGCGAAGAGCGCATCGCGGGGGCGGAAGCGGCGCAGCGGCTGGGGCAGCTCGGCCCCAGTGACGGTGAGGGCGGCAGGGGGCGGCGGCGGCAGGGGCGCGAGCGCGGGCTTCAGCCTTCGGAAGGCGTCGAAGAGGACCGGCGCGGCCGCCTCGGCGCCGAAGGTGCCGGGCACGGGCGTGCCGTCGGGCCGGCCCATCCAGACGGCGACGACATGGGCGCCGTCGAAGCCGATGGCCCAGGCGTCGCGGTGGCCATAGCTCGTGCCGGTCTTGTAGGGCAGGCGCGTCCAGGGCCGGCCGGCCGGCGGGGCGACGCCCGCGAGGATGTCGGCCACGTGCCAGGCCGCCTCGGGCGAGATCTCCGCCGGGCGGGGGACCGTGTCGGGCGGGGCATCGAGGTCGTGCCGGAGCGCCACCGGCACGCCGCCGCGGGCGATGGCGGCGTAGATCGCGGCGATGTCCTCGAGCGTCAGCCCCACCCCGCCGAGCGCCACCGCGAGGCCGGGCTCGCCGCCCGGCGGCAGCACCGGCGCGGCCCCGGCCCGGCGCATCCGGGCCATCAGCTTCGCCGGGCCCAGCGCCTCGGCGAGGCTGACGACGGGGATGTTGAGCGAGGCCTGGAGCGCCTCGCGCACGGTGACGGTGCCGCGGAACCTGCCGTCGAAGTTCTGCGGCCGGTAGCGGCCGAAGGCCACGGGGCGGTCCTCGATCAGCGTTTCGGGATGCGCGAGCCCCTCGTCGAAGGCGAGGCCGTAGACCAGCGGCTTGAGCGTGGATCCGGGCGAGCGCAGCGCACGGGTCATGTCGACGAAGCCCTCGCGGGCGTCGTCGAGGTAGCCTGCCGAGCCGACCGAGGCGAGCACCTCGCCGCTCCGGTGGTCGATCACGAGGATCGCGGCGGAGACCTGCGCGCCCTGGCCGCGCACCGCCTCGGCGGCGAGCGCCTCGAGCCGCGCCTGGAGGGCGGCATCGACCGTCAGGCGGTGGACGCCGCGCTGCGGCGCCGCGGCACGGGCGCGGTCGGCGAGGTGGGCGGCGAGTGCGGGGAAGGGGCGGCGGGCGGCG
>Ga0049070_1000141_pt1 | contig 85958 bp, 88 predicted proteins | sample FECB22metaG_FD_56243 | JGI IMG/M metagenome (GOLD analysis project Ga0049070, IMG submission 56243) | Cyanobacterial communities from the Joint Genome Institute, California, USA - FECB-22 | ecosystem: Environmental > Aquatic > Thermal springs > Hot (42-90C) > Microbial mats | place: USA: California
TTCGAACCTACGACCCGCTGATTAAGAGTCAGCTGCTCTACCAACTGAGCTAATCACCCGAACCATCCGTCAGGCACCCGCAAGAGCCGTGCCGCTCGACCGTATCGCAGCCGGATCGGAAGAGCCGGGGGACATAGAGCCAATGAGCCCGGCACGCAAGGGATTTGGGTCTCCGACGCCTGCTCGGCGTCCCCTGAGACGTCACGATCCTGTATGCTGAAGCGCGCAGCCTGACCGGGTGCGCGACCGGCGCCCACATTCACTGGAGAAGAGACATGCCTCGTTTCCTGTATCCCTTCAGTACGCCTGCTTTCGCCGCCGACACCGCGGCGGGTTCGTCGCCCGATGCCGCCTTGACCGTGGTTCTGGTCCACGGAGCGTGGGCCGACGGCTCATGCTGGGAGGCCGTGATCCCGCATCTGCATCGCGCGGGCCTGCATGTCGTCGCGGTGCAGAACCCCCTGTCGAGCCTGGAGGCCGACGTGGCCAACGTCATCCGGGTGATCGAGGATCTGCCGGGCCAGGTCCTTCTGGTCGGCCATTCCTATGGCGGGGTCGTGATCTCGGAGGCTGGGAACCATCCCAAGGTGACGGGTCTGGTCTATGTCGCGGCCTTCGCGCCGGGGGCGGGCCAGAGCATCAACAGCCTGTTGTCCGCCGCGCCGGAGCCGCCGCCCTGGGTCGGCCTGTTGCATACCGACGCCGGGGGGTGGGTGACCTGGCCGGCCCAGGCCATGGCCGACTGGTTCTCCACCGGCCTGCCGGCCGAGGTGCAGGCCGTGCTGGCCTCGACCCAGCAACCGACCTTCTTTCAGGTCAATGACGGGGCCGTGGGGGAGACCCCGGCCTGGACGCGCCATCCGACCACCTATGTCGTGGCGGGCGAGGACCGGGTGATCCCGCCGGACCTGCAGCGCCATTTCGCCCAGGCCATGAGCGCCCGGACGTCCGAGGCGGCGGGCGGGCACCTGGTCATGCTGTCCCATCCCGAGGCGGTGGCGCAGGCCGTCACATCGGCGGTGTCGCGAAGCTAAGCCCCAAACCGGAACGACGGTCGCGAGGCCGTCGTTCCGTATTCCGTCCGGCCGCGCTAGGCTTGCTGGAATCAACCGGCCGTGAAGCCGGACCTGGGAGGGGCAAGCATGGCGTTCTGGAACCGGCGGCGGTCGATCGAACAGATCACGGCGTTCGAAGGCGGGTCGCGGTTGAAGCCGACCATGAGCTGGCCGCATCTGATCGCCCTGGGCGTCGGGGCCATCGTCGGGACCGGGATCTATACGCTGATCGGGGTGGGCGCGGCCAAGGCGGGACCGGCGGTGATGCTGGCGTTCTTGGTGGCGGGGCTGGTGTGCGTGTTCGCGGCCTTGGCCTATGCCGAGCTGGCCACGATGATCCCGGCGTCGGGCTCGGCCTATACCTACAGCTATGCGGCCCTGGGCGAGATGCTGGCCTGGGTGATCGGGTGGAGCCTAATCCTGGAGTATTCGCTGGTGGTGTCGGCGGTGGCCGTCGGCTGGGCGGGCTATTTCACCGGCTTTCTGGACAGCGTGGGGTGGGGGCTTCCCGCCGCCCTGACCAACGGGCCGTTCGGCACCGAGACGCCGGGGATCGTCAACCTGCCCGCCGTCGGGATCGTGGGGGTGGTGGCCGGGATGCTGATGCTGGGCACGCGCGAGAGCGCCACGGTCAATGCCGTGCTGGTGGTGATCAAGGTGGTGGCGCTGGGGGCCTTCGTTGCGATCGCCGCGCCCCATTTCGACCCGGCCAATCTGCAGCCGTTCATGCCGTTCGGCTTCGGCAAGTCGATCGACGCGGCGGGCGTCGAGGTCGGGGTCATGGCGGCGGCGGCGATCATCTTCTTCGCCTTCTACGGTTTCGACGCGGTCTCGACGGCGGCGGAGGAGACCAAGAATCCCAAGCGCGACCTGACCATCGGCATCGTCGGATCGATGCTGGTCTGTATCGTCATCTATATGGTCGTGGCGGCGGCGGCGGTGGGGTCCATGCCCTACACCCAGTTCGCCGGATCGCCCGAGCCGCTGGCCTTCATTGCCCGAACCCTGGGGTCGGAGACGGCGGCGACGGTCATCGCGGGGGCGGCCATCGTCGCCCTGCCAACCGTGCTGCTGGCCTTCATGTATGGCCAGAGCCGGATCTTCTTCGTCATGGCTCGGGACGGCATGCTGCCGCGCGGCCTGGCCAAGGTGTCGGAGAAGCGCGGGTCGCCGGTGCTAATGACCGGGGTGACGGCGGTACTGATGGCGGTCATCGCGGGGCTGTTCAGCCTGGGCGAACTGGCGGCGCTGGCCAATGCCGGAACGCTGGCGGCCTTCATCGCTGTCGGCGCAGCCCTGATCGTGTTGCGCATCCAGCAGCCGAACCGCGAGCGGATGTTCAAGGCCCCGGCCTGGCCGCTGGTGGGGGCGGGGGCGATCCTGGGGTGCCTGTATCTGTTCGTCAGCCTGCCGGTCTCGACCCAGGTCAATTTCTTCATCTGGAACACGGCGGGACTGGTGATCTATCTGTTGTTCGCGCGGCGCAACACCCGGATCGCCAAGGGCGAGGAACCCGCAGCCTGATGGCCCGGTCCGGCCTGTCTGGGGCGGTCGATTTCGGCGTGCTGGAGCGGATGACCGGCGGCGACGATGCCGTGTCGGAGGAAGTTCTGGGCCTGTTCGTCGAACAGGCGGCGATGTGGTCGGCCATGCTGGAGCCCAGGGTCGAGGGCTGGCGCGACGCGGTGCATTCGATCAGGGGGACCGCCATGAGCATCGGCGCCCACGCCCTGGCCGAGGTCTGCGAGGACGCCGAAATGGCCGATCAGGCGGTGGCCTCGGTGGCACTGGATCGGGTGCGGTTCGCGCTGGATCAGGCCTTGGCCGACGTCGCGGCTTGGCGGCATGAGCTGATGCTGAGAAGCCTGCGCGGTTAGCTGCGCGTGCGGTCGTACACCGCGAACTCATGGGCGATGCAGCGGTCGATCAGGGTGCGCCAGACCGGCTCGGCGATCTCGGGCGACAGGTGCTGGGCTTGCGCGGACTTCAGCACCTTGGCGACGACATCCTCGATCCGGGCGTCGTCGTGGACGGCGTCGCGGTCCGGCTTGATGCGGGCGGCGGCCTCCATATAGCGCTGGCGCTCGGCGATCAGGGCGACCAGGGCGCGGTCCAGGGCGTCAACGCCGTCGCGGACCTCGGCCATGGTCGTGCAGGCGCTGGGGTCGGTTCGGGGGTCGACCGCGACGAGGGCGGGTTTGTGCATGGTCACCGGGTTAGCCGCTGAGCGCGCGCGCGCCAAGCCGTCAGCCGACAAAGGCGCGCTCCAGCACATAGTCGCCGGGTTCGGCGTTGGAGCCTTCCTTCAGACCATAGGTCTCCAGCAGTTCCGCCGTGTCCTTGATCATGGCCATGGAGCCGCACAGCATGACCCGGTCGGTGTTGGGCGAGAAACCGATCGGCAGGCCCAGGTCCGCGAACAGGTCGCCCGAGGTGATGCGGTCGGTGATCCGGCCGGGGGTCTCGAATTTCTCGCGGGTCACGGTGGGGTAGTAGGCCAGCTGGGCCTTGGCTTCCTCGCCCACCAGCGGATCGTCGTGGATCTCGTGGGTGAAGAAGTCGCGGTAGGCTAGGTCGGCGACGTTGCGGACCGTGTGACACACGATCACCTGGCCGAAGCGGGCGTAGGTGTCGGGGTCGCGGGCGACGCTGAGCCAAGGGGCCAGGCCGGTCCCAGTGCCGATCAGCCAAAGGCGTTCGCCACCGGTCAGGGCGTCCAGCACCAGGGTGCCGGTCGGCTTCTTGCCCATCAGGACCTCGTCGCCCGGTTCGATCTTCTGAAGGCGGGAGGTGAGCGGGCCGTCGGGGACCTTGATGGAGAAGAACTCCAGCTCCTCGGCCCAGCAGGGGCTGGCCACCGAATAGGCGCGCAGCACGGGTTTGGCGCCGTCCTCGCCTGGCAGGCCGATCATCACGAATTCACCAGAGCGGAAGCGGAAATCCTCGGGCCGCTCGACCGCGAAGCTGAACAGGGCGTCGGTCCAGTGGCGCACCCACAGCACCTTCAGCGCATGGTACGGACTGGGTCTGGCGGGCGGCGGGGACAGGGCGACATCGGTCATCACCGGGATGTTTAGGCATTCCGGGCCGCATGCGAAAGGATCGCAGGGCGCACAATCGCCGCATCCGCCCGATCCGGCGACGAAAAAATCTCGGTGACGGCAGCAGAAACCGTCGTTAGCGTCCCGCCATGCGCACAGTTCTTCTGGCTTCCAGCCTTCTCGTCGCCGCGGCCGGTTCGGCCTTCGCCCAGACCGCGGACCCCTCCATCCTCACCCCCGAGCGGGTTTTTGCCGATCCCAGCCTGGCCGGGCCGGTGGCTCAGGGCGTCAGCCTGTCGCCCGACGGCGAACTGGTGGCGTTCCTCAGGGCGCGCGAGGACGATGTCTCGGTGCTGGACCTGTGGGCCGCGCCGACCGCGGAGGGGGAGCCCTACAAGCTGCTGGACGCCCGCGCCCTGGTGCCCGACGCCGGCGATCTGTCGGAGGCCGAAGTGGCCCGGCGCGAACGCATGCGGATCAGCCAGCGCGGCGTGGTCGAATATTCCTGGGACGAACAGGGCCGCTACATCCTGGCCCCGCTGGAGGGCGACATCTTTCTTGCCACCCGTGCCGACGGAACGGTCCGCCGCCTGACCGAGACCGAGGCTGACGAGATCGACGCCAAGGTCAGCCCCCAGGGCACCTATGCCAGCTTCGTCCGCGATCAGGACCTGGTCGTCGTCAATGTCGAGACCGGTGTCGAGACGCCGATCACCGACGACGGCGAGGGGCTGATCACCTGGGCCACCGCCGAATTCATCGCCCAGGAGGAGATGAACCGCGACACCGGCTATTGGTGGAGCCCGACCGAACGCCACATCGCCATGCAGCGCACCGACGAGAGCCCGATCGACGTGATCCCGCGGCTGGACATCACTGGCGGCGGGGCCAGCGTGATCGAGCAACGCTATCCCCGCGCGGGGCGGCCCAATGCCGTGGTGGAACTGTATGTGCGCGACCTTCAGACCGGCGACCGGATCAAGGTCGATCTGGGTGAGAACACCGACATCTATCTGGCGCGGGTCAACTGGTCGGCCAACGGCGAGGTCCTGTACGTCCAGCGTCAGTCGCGTGACCAGAAGCGCCTGGACCTGCTGAGTGTCGATCCGGCGACGGGCCGGTCGCGGGTGATCGTGACCCAGCGGGCCGACGAATGGGTCAATCTGACTGGCGACTTCAAGGCGCTGGAGGACGGCAATTTCATCTGGTCGTCCGAGGAGACCGGCTGGCGGCACCTGTATCTGTACAACGGCGAGGGGCGCCGCATCCGCGCGATCACGCGGGGCCGATATCCGGTCAAGGCGCTGAACGGCGTCAATCAGGAAACCGGCGAGGTCTTCTTCACCGCTTCGATGCGGGACGGGCAGGAACTGCCGATCGAACAACAGCTGTTCCGCGCCAGCCTGGCCCGCACCGAAACCCCCGTCGCCGTCACGCCCGAGGGCGGCTGGTGGTCGGCCAATATGAACCGCACCGGCACGGCTTATATCGGCAACTACACGGACCTGCAGACCCCGCCGCGGTCGGGCCTGTACCGCGCCGACGGCACCTTCGTGCGCTGGATCGAACAGAACGAACTGGACGCCGACCACCCGTTCCAGCCGTTCGTCTCGCGCCGTCCGGTGACCGAGTTCGGCACGCTGGAGAGCGACGGCCAGACCCTGGTCTGGCAGATCAACAAGCCGGTCGATTTCGACCCGTCGCGCCGTTATCCGGTGGTGATGCAGGTCTATGGCGGGCCGTCGGGCGGCGGCGTCAAGAAGAGCTGGCAACCGGCCACGACCCAGCTGCTGACCGAGGCAGGCTATGTCGTCTTCCGTCTCGACAATCGCGGCGAGGGCGACCGATCCGTGGCCTTCAAGACCGCCCTGTATCGCAAAATGGGCCAGCCCGAGATCGAGGATCAGGTGCTGGGGGCGAACTATCTTCGGACCCTGCCCTATGTCGATCCGCAGCGGATCTCGGCCATGGGCTGGAGCTACGGCGGCTTCATGACCCTGCACATGCTGACCGAGCCGGAGATGGGCCTGGCCTCGGCCATCTCGGGCGCGCCGGTGACGGACTGGAGCCTGTACGACACCCATTACACCGAGCGGTACATGTCCACGCCCGAAGCCAATGCAGAGGGCTATGCCGCTTCCGACATCGTCGATCAGCTGGACGATCTGACGGGTCGGCTGCTGCTGCTGCACGGCATGGCCGACGACAACGTCATCTTCGAGAATGCGACGCGGGTGATGGACTCGCTGCAGGAAAAGAGCATCGCCTTCGACCTGATGCTGTATCCCGGCCAGCGGCACGGTATCCGCGGCAACGATCGCCAGCTGCAGCAGTGGCGAACCTATCTTGAATTCCTTGATCGCACGATCGGGGAGGGGGCGGGTGCGCCCTGACTCCGCTCATCCCGGCGACCCAAAGGGCGGCGCGAAGCAGCCAAAGCCGGGACCCAGTCCTTTTCGCGACTCCGCCGGATCGAAACCGAGGCCTTCATGACCCATCCATCGCCCAAAGCCCTGGGTCCCGGCTTTCGCCGGGACGAGCGGAAATGGAGGCAGGCGTGCTGCACCTTGGCGTTCCTCGCGCTGTCGGCCTGCGCCACCTACAACGACGGCGGTAGCTGGACCCTGCCGGGCGACGACGGGGGCAGCGTCTTCCAGCCGCCGACCGTCGCCGCCATCGTCGATGGTCAATATCCCGGCCGCGCGGCGGTTGACGGCTATGCGATGGCGGTTCTCAGTTCCGACACCGTGACCGAGCCGCCCCTGCGGGCCGTCATTGCCGGGGATCCGGACCTGCTCGGCGCTGACCCGTTGCCAATCCCGGACGGCCCGTTGCGTGGTCTGCCCATTCTCCTCAAAGACAACATCGAAACCCGCGACATGCCGACCACCGCCGGCTCGCTGGCCCTGGCCGCAAACGCCCCCGGCCGCGACGCCCCGATCGTCTCCCGGCTGCGGGAGGCCGGGGCGGTGATCCTGGGCAAGACCAATCTGTCGGAATGGGCCAATATCCGCTCCAGCGACTCCATTTCCGGCTGGAGCGCCGTCGGCGGCCAGACCCGCAACCCCTACGACCTCGACCGCACCCCCTGTGGCTCGTCGTCAGGCAGCGCGGTGGCCGTGGCCATCGGCCTGGCCCCCGCCGCGATCGGCACCGAGACCGACGGCTCGATCACCTGCCCGGCCTCGGTCACCGGCATCGTCGGCTTCAAGCCCACCGTGGGCCTGGTCAGCCGCGCCCATATCGTGCCGATCAGCCACAGCCAGGACACCGCCGGCCCCATGACCACCACGGTCGAGGACGCCGCCATCGTGCTGACCGTCCTGGCCGGCTCGGATCCCGCCGACCCCGCCACCGTCGAGGCCGACGCGCGCAAGGTCGATTATCGCACGGCGCTGGACGCGAACAGTCTGGCTGGTGTGCGGATCGGGGTGATGCGGTTCCTGCTGGATGGCTATTCCGGCGAGACCCGCGCCGAGTTCGAACGGTCGCTGGAGGCGATGCGCGCCGCAGGGGCGGAGTTGATCGACATCACCGAACCGCCCGCCGACTTCCGCCAGATCGGCGGGTGGGAGATCACCGTCCTCCTGACCGAGCTCAAGCACGACCTGAACGCCTATCTGGCCTCGACCGACCCGACCCAGGTCCGCACCCGCACCCTGGCCGATGTCATCGCCTTCAATACCGCGACACCGGAGGAGACCGTCCTGTTCGGCCAGGACCTGTTCGAGCGAGCCGAGGCCACCGGCGGCCTGACCGACCCTGAATACGTCGAGGCGCGCGCCCGGTCGCTGAGAGCCGCCGGGCCAGAGGGGATCGACCGGCTACTGGCCGATCACGGCGTCATCGCCCTGGTCGCGCCGACCACCTCGCGGGCCTGGACCAACGACCCGGAGGACGACGACGACATGCAGGGTTCGGCCAGCCGGCTGGCCGCCGTCGCCGGCTATCCGCACCTGACCGTGCCTATGGGCTTCGATCGCGGCATGCCGGTGGGGATCAGCTTCCTGGGGGCGAAATGGGACGATGCGCGCATCCTGTCGCTGGGCCACGCCTTCGAGCGCCGCACGATGGCGCGGCGACCACCGCCACTCTGATCGCTGCGAACCGCGCGGCGGCTGAAGCGTTGCCGCCGGATGGAAAAGCTGTTCGTCCGGTTCGCGACCCTGACCGCCAAGGTGACGGGCAAGCCCTGGACCTTCATCGCCTGCGTGGGGGTGGTGATGATCTGGGCCGTGAGCGGTCCGATCTTCGGCTTCAGCCAGACCTGGCAGCTGGTCATCAACACCGGCACGACCATCGTGACTTTCCTGATGGTGTTCCTGATCCAGAACACCCAGAACCGCGACGGCGCGGCCATGCAGGCCAAGCTGGACGAGCTGATCTATGCCCAGAAACACGCCGACCCGCGGTTCATCGGCATCGAGCACCTGACGGATCACGAGTTGGACGCCATCCTGGACGAAGTCGAGAAGCGCGCCCGGGCCGTTCACGCCGGAAAGCCGGCTCGGGCGATCCGCGGGAGACCCGCCGTGCGCGCCGAGGACATCGCGGCCGAGCCGCCGCCCGAGGCCCGAGGCGGATCATGAGCCTGATCGCCAATGTCGTCGGCACCGGCGCCGCCGTCTGCTCCATCGCGAGTTTCGCGCCCCAGGTGATGAAGATCTGGAAGGCGCGCGATGCCTCATCCGTCAGTCTGAAGACCTATTCCCTGACCGTGACGTGTTTCGTGCTGTGGGTCGCCTATGGCTGGCTGACGACCGCCTGGCCGATCGTGATCGCCAACGCCTGCGCGCTGGTGATGGCCTCGGCCGTTCTGACAATGAAGTGGCGGTTCCGGGACGGCGACCCCGAGGACGGCTGATCTGGCCGCCGGCGCGTTTCCGGCCTAAGATCGCGAACGAGTCTCAGGTCAGGAGCCCTTCGTTGAGTGAACCCGCCGGTGCCGCGCGCCGCGCCGCCGCCTTTCAGCGCATGCGCGACGCCCATTCCACCGAAATGGCCGAGGACTATGTCGAGCTGATCGGCGACCTGATCGCCGAGGTCGGGGAAGCACGCCTGACCGACCTGGCCCAGAACCTGGGGGTCAGCCACGCGACGGCGGCCAAGGTCGTCCAGCGGCTGGCCCGGGAAGGCCTGGTCGAGAGCCGGCCCTATCGCTCGATCTTCCTGACCGCAGAGGGCGAAACCGTCGCCGCCGCCTCGCGCGAGCGGCACCGCATCGTCCATGAATTCCTGCTGGCGCTAGGCGTGAGCGACCGAGTGGCAGAGGCGGATTCCGAAGGGATCGAACACCATGTCTCGTCGGAAACGTTGGCGGTGTTCCAGCGCATGACGGCCGAGCTGAAATCGGCCGGTTGAGTCCAACCTTACACATCCGTAACTTGTGACCACGCTGGGGGGCTGACAAGGTTCCTTGACAGATCAGGGGACCGTCATGCTTTCGATCAAGAATCTCGTCCATGTCTACGGCAACGGCACGCGGGCGTTGGACGACGTCAGCCTGGAGATCGCGCGGGGCATGTACGGCCTCTTGGGGCCGAACGGGGCGGGCAAATCGACCCTGATGCGCTCGATCGCCACGCTCCAGACGCCGACGTCCGGCGCGATCGACTTCGACGGCATCGACGTGATCGCCCAGCCCGAGAAGCTGCGTCGCACGCTCGGCTATCTGCCCCAGGATTTCGGCGTCTATCCCCGCGTCTCGGCTCACGACATGCTGGATCACATGGCGGTCCTGAAGGGCATCGCCGGTGGCAAGGAGCGCAAGGAGACGGTCGATGGCCTACTGAACCAGGTCAATCTGTGGCCGGTGCGCAAGAAGGCCCTGGCCGGGTTTTCGGGCGGCATGCGCCAGCGGTTCGGCATCGCCCAGGCCCTGATCGGCAACCCCAGCCTGATCATCGTCGATGAACCCACGGCGGGTCTGGACCCCGAGGAACGCAACCGATTCCTGAACCTGCTGGCCGAGATCGGCGAACAGGTGGTGATCATCCTGTCCACCCACATCGTCGAGGACGTAGCCGATCTGTGCCCGCGCATGGCGGTGCTGGCCGGCGGCAAGATCCAGCTGGAGGGTGCGCCGGCCGAGCTGATGCAGCGGCTGGAAAACCGCGTCTGGAAGAAGGCGATCGACAAGGAGGCACTGGAGGATCACCGCGAGCGGTATGAGGTGATCTCCACGCGGCTGTTCGCCGGCAAGACCGTGATCCACGTCCTGTCCGACCGGCGTCCGGGCGAGGGCTTCACCCCGGTCAACGGCGGGCTGGAAGATGTCTATTTCTCGACGCTGAGCGCCTCGCGCCGCGTCGCCGCCTGATCCGGGGAGCCACCATGTTCCTCCAGGTCGCCGCCTTCGAATTCCGCTACCAGCTGCGCCAGCCTGCCTTCTGGGTCATCGCCATCCTGTTCGGCCTGATCGGCTTCGGCCTGGTCGCCGCGGGGGACAACATTTCGATCGGGGGCGGGGGCAATACCCACGTCAATTCGCCGTTCGCCATCTCGATGAGTCATCTGGCCGCCGCCAGTTTCTTCATGCTGGCGACCACGGCCATCGTCGCCAACGTCATCGCCCGCGACGCGACCTCGGGCTTCGGGCCGATGATCCAGGCCAGCCGGCTGTCGAAATTCGACTATCTGTACGGCCGCTTCCTCGGCGCGTTCGGCGTCGTCGCCCTGGCCTTTCTCAGTGTGGCGGTCGGGCTGCTGGTCGGCACCTTCATGCCCTGGGTCGACCGCGAGACGGTCGGACCGTTCCGGCCCGGCGATTATCTGTACGCCTATTTCGTGGTCGGCCTGCCGGCGGTGTTCATGACCTCGGCCATGTTCTTCACCCTGGCCACGGTGACCCGGTCGATGATGGCCACCTACATCGGCGTGGTCGTGCTGTTCATCGTCTACAACACGATCACTGGCGTGCTGGACCGGCCCGAGTTCGAGGACGCTCTGGCCTGGGCCGAGCCGTTCGGGGCCTATGCGTTCCAGCAGGTGACGGAATACTGGACGCCGAACGAGCGCAACACCCAGAATCCGCCGCTCGAGGGGGTCTTCCTGTGGAACCGGGTGATCTGGACGCTGGTCTCGGTCGGTTTCCTGGCCGTCGCCTATCCGCTGTACCGCCCGTCGCCGCGCGGGGCCAAGGAGCGCAAGGAGGCCAAGCTGCGCGCCATGGCCGAGAAGGACGCGGCCAAGGCCCCGACCGCCCGCCCGATGGCGTCGCCGACCTATGGCTGGGCCAGCGCCTGGACCCAGCTGCGTCGCCGCACCGGGTTCGAGATGGGGCTGATCTTCCGTAGCATCTCCTATTGGGTGCTGCTGGTCATGGGCTTCTTCTTCGCCGTTGTGACCCTGTTGTTCTCGGGTGAGATCTTCGGCACCCCGACCCTGCCGCTGACCTTCATGGTCGTGCAGATCATGGGTGGGGCCTTCGGTCTGATCTCGATGATCGTGGCCATCTTCTATTCCGGCGAGATGATCTGGCGCGACCGCGATCGCCGCACCCACGAGATCGTCGATTCCACCTCGGCGCCCGACTGGACCTTCCTGGCGCCCAAGGTGTTCGGCCTGATCCTGATCCTGGCCTCGCTGCCGCTGGCCGGCATCGTCGCCGGCATCGCCATCCAGACCTACAAGGGCGTCTACGACTACGAGATCGGCAAGTATCTGTGGTGGTACATGGTGCCCAGCACGATCAGCTCGATGCTGCTGGCCGTTCTGGCGATCTTCGTCCAGGCCCTGTCGCCGAACAAGTTCGTCGGCTGGGCCATCATGGTGGTCTATCTGATCTCCACCATCGTGATGAACAATCTGGGCTTCGACCACCTGCTCTACAGCTACAGCCGGACGCCCGGCGTGCCGCTGTCGGACATGAACGGGACGGGCGACTTCGGCGTCTTCGCCGCCTGGCTTCGGACCTACTGGGCCGCCCTCGCCGTGGTGATGATGGTCATCGTCTATGGCCTGTGGCGGCGCGGGACGGAGACCCGGCTGCTGCCGCGCCTGCGCCGGTTCCCGTCGCGGCTGAAGGGCCCAGCGGGCGCGATCGGCGGCGTGGCCCTGGCCGCCTTCGTCGGGCTGGGCGTCTTCATCTTCGTCAATACCAACGTCTGGAACGAATACGAGACCGACGACCAGGGCGAAACGCGGCTGGCGAACTATGAAAAGACCCTGCTGCGCTACGAGGACACGCCCCAGCCGGCGATCACCAATGTGGTGCTGAGCCTGGACCTCGACCCGCATGAGCCGCGTCTGGTGACGCGCGGCAGCTATGTCATTGTCAACGACACCGATGCGCCGCTCGGCGAGGTTCATTTGCGGCTGCAGAACGACGACCTGGAACTGGTCAGCCTCGACGTCCAGGGTGCCGAGATGTCGCGCGAGTGGGAGGATTTCGACTATCAGGTCTACCGCTTCGCCGTGCCGATGGCGCCTGGCGAGCGCCGGACCATCCGGTTCGAGACGCTGCTGACCCAGACGGGGTTCAAGAACGGCGGCAACACCACCCGGCTGGTCGACAACGGCACCTTCGTCAATCACATCGAGTTCACGCCCCAGATCGGCATGAACCGCAACGGCCTGCTGACCGAGCGCACGACGCGGCGCAAGAAGGGCTTGCCCGCCGAACTGCGCCCCGCCAAGCTGGAGGACACCTCGGCCCAGGACGCCAACTATATCGGCGCGGACTGGGTGCGGGCCGACATCACCATTACGACCGTGGCCGACCAGACGCCGATCGCGCCGGGCTACAAGGTGTCTGACGTTACCGAGGGAGGACGGCGCACCGCGCGGTTCGTGACCGAGGCCCCGATCCTGCAGTTCTTCTCGGTCCAGTCGGCCAAGTACGAACTGGCGCGCGAGGTCCACGACGGGGTCGAACTGGCCGTCTATCACCACCCGTCGCACGACACGAACGTGCCGCGCATGATCGCGGCGATGAAGACCGGGCTGGACTATTTCCAGACCGCCTTCGGGCCCTATCAGTTCCGCCAGGCCCGGATCATCGAATTCCCGGCCTATGCCAGCTTCGCCCAGGCCTTCGCCAACACTATGCCCTATTCGGAAAGCCTCGGCTTCATCGCCGACTTCCGCGACAAGGAAAAGATCGACTACGTCACCTACATCACCGCCCACGAACTGGGCCATCAATGGTGGGCGCACCAGATCGTCGGGGCGGACATGCAGGGCGCCACCACGCTGTCGGAGACCCTGGCCCAGTATTCGGCCCTGATGGTCATGGAGAAGACCTATGGTCCGGACCAGATTCGCCGGTTCCTGAAGTATGAGCTGGACAACTATCTGCGTTCGCGGGGTTCCGAGCGGCTTGAGGAACTGCCGCTCTATCGCGTCGAGAACCAGGGTTACATCCACTATCAGAAGGGTGGATCGGTCATGTATCTGCTGCGCGACCAGATCGGCGAGGCGGCGGTCAACACGGCGCTGAAATCCCTGATCGACCGCTATGCCTTCCGGGGCGCGCCCTATCCGCGCTCGCTAGACCTGGTGGCGGCGCTGCGCGCCAATGCCCCGGCCGACAAGCAGGCGCTGATCACCGACCTGTTCGAACGGATCACCCTGTATGACGTCAAGGTCAGCGACGCGACCGCGCGCCGCTTGTCCAACGGCAAATGGGACGTGGCCGTCACCGTCGAGGCACGCAAGCTGTATGCCGACGGGGAGGGGGTGGAGACCGAGGCGCCGCTGAACGAGACCTTCGACATCGGCCTGTTCACCGAACGGCCGGGCGACGGGGCCTTCGACCGGGCGGACGTGTTGATGTTCCAGCGTCAGCCGCTGCGGTCGGGCAGCCAGACCTTCCGGTTCGTGACAGACGCCAAGCCGGCCTTCGCGGGCGTCGATCCCTATAACAAATGGATCGACCGCAACTCGGACGACAATGTGGAGGCGGTGGGCTGATCGGGGCCGGGTGGCGGACAGGGTGTCTGTCCTGCCTGGACAGAAACCACCATATATTCAGTTCAAAACCAAACCCCGACTTCTGCGATACAGGTTTCTTCCCACGTTTTGTTCCCTGTCCCAAGCGTTTTGGCCTTGCCGCAGCTCTGGGTCCGTCGCCGCCGCATCGTGCGTCAGAATGTTCAGCCGCGATGCCGGATCGTAGCCATAGGTCGTGGTTGCGCCGCTGCTGCGCGTTAGGGCGTCCGCTCGCATCGGTCACGGCGTGGAACTTGGTGTTCATGCCGCCCTTGGTGCGTCCGATCAGCCGCCCGAGGCCCTTTTTTACCCGCAGACTTGAAACCGTGCGGTTTGCCTTGAGGTAAGTCGCCTCAAACATGACGGTGCGGCGTTCGGCCTGGGTGCCGGACAGGCCCTCCATTGTCCGGATGAAGACGCCAGCCGCACTCCACCGCTTCCAGCGATTGTAGAGGGTCTTGTGCGGGCCGTAGGCCGTCGGCGCATCACGCCAGCGCAGGCCGTTGCGATTGACGAAAATGATTCCGCTCAATACCCGGCGGTCGTCCACCCGAGGCTTGCCGTGGCTCTTGGGGAAATAGAGTTTCAGCCAAGGCATCTGCTCGTCCGTCAGCCAATACAGGTCACTCATAATCCAGACTCCTGCGGAGCCTGAATCAGATAGCACGCGTCACATCCATGGGTCCTGAGCCTAGCAAGCCTCTGATCTGGCTATCTAACTCGCCCGCTTCATCTCCGCCTTCAGTAGCAAGATCGCAGCGTTCCACATCCGTCGGGGCGGTCTGGAGGCTTCACCGTTCGGAACGTTGTCACGGTCCTCGGGTTGCCCCTTGGGTCACCCCAGGAGCCTCCAATGCAAATCCAACCGATGACCAGCATCCATCCCGACGTGCGCGGCGGTGTCAACGACAGCCTCGTCCGCGCGATCGAGGCGACTTACGGCTGCGCCGCCGCATGCCACATCTGCGCCGACGCCTGCCTTGTCGAGGACAGGGTCAAAGATCTCACCCAGTGCATCCGCCTCGATCTCGACTGCGCCGATGTCTGCCTGACCACGGCCGGTCTCGCCGCGCGTCGCGCCGGCAGCCACGAAGCACTGATCAAGCGCATGCTGGAAACCTGCGGCGAGGCCTGCGCCGACTGCGCTGTCGAATGCGAGAAGCACGCCGATGTGCACGAGCATTGCCGCATCTGCGCCGAAGAGTGCCGACGCTGCGAGCAGGCCTGCCGAGACGCCGCCTCGACGATCAGCCCGTCAAGGCATTGAAGGCGATCATGTCAGCGGCACTCCACCGCTGTATGCCCGACCCGTGGACGAACCTCAGCCGGCTCCGGATGGGCTCGCCATGCACTCCGCCCGTCACGCTAATGGTGACCGCAGGAGTTTCCGGATCGATGCACCCGACTGAAGGTCGCCCCGAGACTGGCCGACGATCAACCTCAGCGGCGAGGACCCGTTTCATTCAGCAGTGAGGCGATGGCGACGACGATCTGGGCGGGCGCGAACGGCTTTGCGATCATCAAACTGCAAGGCACGCCGCGAGCGGTCCATTCCGAGCTTTCGCGTCCGCTGACGTAGATCACGGGAATGGAGGGACTCAGCATCCGAGCCTGGTGAGCGACCTCCCAGCCGTCGATGCCGCCGCCCAGGTTGATGTCGGTGACCAACGCGGCGACGCCGTCGATCCTGTCCGCCAACACCGCGAGGGCGCTGTCTCCGTCGGTCGCCAGAACGACCTCGAACCCGGCGTCTCCGAGTTCAGCTTCCACGGTGTGCTGTGTAACCAAGTCATCTTCCGCATAGATGACTATCGGCGCCGCTCCACTCACGATCGCCCCTCCACTGGTCGCAACGCTGAAACAGCGGATTGCTGCCAACAAGGTTTCGCGCGGACTCGTAAATTGTACGCTGTCGGACAGAGCGTGACCGATTTGCCTCACCCGGAGAAGAGCCTACAACAGCGCACCCTCAGCGCTCGAGGAAAAAGAGCCTCCTGTCGGCCACAAGTGAACGGAAACAGGCTGACCAGCTGCGGCCAGGCGATCGGTCAACAAACGAACAGTTCCGGCTGCGCCGCGACGGCTGCTGAACAGCATCGGATTTTCGACTCCGGACAGATGGACAGCCCATGCCTTGCCGAGCGGCTCTATGGCGACATAATCCATTGCCTGTTCTCCAAACTGAAGACGGAACCGTGACCGACCGCCGCCCAAGCGTCTTACACCTAAGTTAAAGGGGCGGGCGTGGCCCAAATCCGACCCCGAAAGGCGGTGCGGATCTCTGGCGTCGGTCGAGTTGTTCGGGTTTCGGACATTGAGAACCCGTTCTTTCTCTCTGCGCTTTTCACCACAGCTAACCAGGACCGCACGACCTCGGATGGAGATGTTGCGGGACAGTGTTGGTGATCGTCAGGGATGGACGCGAAAACCTATGGGACCACCCCCGTCTTGTGCCGATCGTGCGCTGATCCTGTGTCGAAATGGCCAGGTCAGGTCGTGGACCGGATTATGTCGCCGACTGGATCAGGAAGGCTAAGATGCTGGGGACGCCAAACTCGACCTCGGCAGGGATCGGATCGAAACGGCGATGCGCCTCGGTCAGAACGACAGGCGCCAAAAATATCGCTCCGCCTGAGCATCGATCGACATTCGACACGATCCGAGATCGTGTTCAGTGCGGTCTCAACACCACCTTGGTCCATTCATTCTGGTTTTCCTTGAAGTTCCGGTAGCCTTCGGGCGCCTGCTCCAGCGGCAAACGGTGGCTGATCAGGTCGGTGGTGTCGATCTTGTCGTCCAGGATCAGCTGAAGCAGGTCGGGCAGATAGTTCTGGACATGGGTCTGGCCGGTCTTGAGCGTCAGACCCTTTTCCATAAACGCGCCGACCGGCCATTTGTCGGTGATGCCGCCGTAAACGCCGGGAACCGATACGGTCCCGCCCTTGCGAACGGCCATGATCGTCTCGCGCAGCACATGGGTCCGGTCGGTCGCCAGCTTGACTGACGCCTTGACCGCATCGGCGATGTTGTCGGGCGAAAAGCCGTGGCTCTCCATGCCGACGGCGTCGATACAGCTGTCCGGGCCGATCCCGGCGGTCATCTCGGTCAGGGCCTCGCGCACCTTGACCTCATGATAGTTCAGGACCTCGGCCCCGTTCTGGCGGGCCAGTTTCAGGCGGCGCGGATGGTGATCGATGGCGATCACCCGCCCGGCTCCCATCAGGATGGCGCTCTTGATGGCGAACAGGCCGACCGGGCCACAGCCCCAGATCGCGACCGTGTCGCCGGGCTTGATCTGGGCGTTCTCGGCCGCCATCCAGCCGGTGGGATAGATGTCCGACAGGAACAGCACCCGCTCGTCCTCGATGCCGTCGGGTATCTTGATCGGACCATAGTCCGAATAGGGCACCCGCGCATATTCCGCCTGTCCGCCCGCATAGCCGCCCGTCAGATGCGAATAGCCGAACGCGCCGGTCATGGCATAGCCATAGACGATCTCCGACGCATCGGCCTTTTCCGCCGGATTGGAGTTGTCGCAGCCCGCCGGCATCTTGTTTTCGCAGAAGAAGCACTGGCCACAGGCGATGACGAACGGCACCACGACCCGGTCGCCGACGTTCAGCGTCTGATTGCCGGGGCCGACCTCCTCGACGATGCCCATGAACTCGTGACCCAGGATGTCGCCGTTCGACATGCCCGGAATATAGCTGTCATACAGATGCAGGTCCGAGCCGCAGATGGCGGTGGCGGTGACCTTGATGATGGCGTCGCGGGGATTGACGATCCGGGGGTCGGGGACGGTGTCCACCTGGACGTTGTGCTTGCCGTGCCATGTCAGGGCGCGCATGGGCGAACTCCTTGATGTCTGGTGGGGTCTCAGAAATGGCGGTGGGCGCGCGGGGCCGCGTCCGGTGCCTTGGACGTGGAAACCTCCCCGGTCTCCATCAACTGCTTGAAGCGGCGAAGCTCGCGGCGGATCTGGATGCGCGGCTCGCGCTGCATCACCTTGGCCACCAGCTTGCCGACGGTGCCGGCGGGCGGATCATAGCTGACGAAGGCCCGGACCTCGGTTCCCCTGCCGAACGGGTTGTCGCGAAACTCGATCCAGCCTTCGTGGTCGATGTCGGAGTTCTCGGTCGAGCGCCAGGCGATGCGTTCGCCGGGCACGTCCTCGGTCACCTCGGCGACCAGATCGACATCGATGTCGCCCGGCCCCGCCACGATCCAGTGCGTGGTCCGATCGTCGATGGTCTCGACCGACTTCACGTTCTCGGTGAAACTTGGCAGGTTCTCGAAGTCGCGCCAGAAGGCATAAAGCGCCTGGCGGGGCCGGTTGATCATCACGGCCCGCACGCTGTTGGCCGGGTATTCACCCTCGACGCGGTCCTTGTCGGTGAAGGCTGTCGAGACGACGTCGGCGTCGGTGGAAGGCGCGGCAGTTGCGTTCATCGGGGCCTCCGGGTTCGACCGACCAACCCCAGCTTCGCCGACATCGTTCCGACGAACCGACAACGGACATTGTGAAACTTCGCAAGGCCGCGTTGGTTGGAGGTGCATCGCAATCGGAGCCCGCCCCATGTCCGACACCGCCGCATCGCTGCGTCCCCTCGCCGTCGTCACCGGAGCCTCGTCCGGAATCGGCTATGAACTGGCCCGGCTGTTCGCCGAAGACGGCTATGATCTCGTCATCGCAGCCGACGACCCCGGGATCGTGGAGGCCGGACAGGGCCTGGAAACGATCGGGACACGGGTCGAGACGGTGGTGGCGGACCTTAGTACGCTTGACGGCGTGACCCATCTCCATCGGGCCCTGAGGGGGCGACCGGTCGATGCCCTAGCCGCCAATGCCGGCCACGGTCTGGGACAGGCCTTCCTCGACCAGGATTTCGACGACATCGTCGGCGTCATCAATACCAATGTGACCGGCACGGTTAAGCTGCTGCATCTGATCGGACGCGAGATGCGCGACCGGGGGCGGGGCCAGATCCTGATCACGGGATCGATCGCGGGGCTGATTCCGGGTTCGTTCGCGGCCGTCTACAATGCGTCGAAAGCCTTCATCGACAGCTTTTCGTTCGCATTGCGCAACGAGCTGAAGGACAGCGGCGTCACCGTGACCTGTCTGATGCCCGGGGCGACCGAAACTGAGTTCTTCGAGCGGGCCGGTCTGATGGACACCAAGGTCGGCCAGGCTGACAAGGCCGATGCCGCCGATGTCGCCAGGACCGGCTATGAGGCCATGAAGCGCGGCGACGGCGATGTCGTGGCGGGCATGGGCAACAAGATACAGGCCGCGATGGCGGCCGTGACGCCTCAGTCGGTCCTGGCCGAACAGCATCGCAAGATGGCCGAGCCGGGGTCCGCCCGCGACTGAGGGACCATCGGGCCGGGGAGCGAACTGTCATGGAGGAAAAGCAAAGCGAAGGCAGGACACGGAATGCCGCCATCCCGGGTGGCAAGCCGGACGCCTCGACCTCCGAAACCGAGGTGAAGACGGTCGGAGAACGCTCCCGGCATGCGGCCGGCCCGGACGGGCCGGATGCCACCGAAGTCGGCGACACGTTCAAACGCCGGAACCGAGACGCAGACTAGGTCGCGTGGCCGGGCCCCTGGGGGTCGCTCGGCGGAACGGGTCCGATATCGGCGTCTCCCGTCCGTCCTAGCCGGTCGAGGCGATAGATTCCGGCATTGGCGAAGGCCTCATCGTCCAGGCCGGCGGTGTCGCCGCCCGTCGCCAGATCGATGGTCCGCACCACAAAGCCGTTCGACATCAGGACGGCGCCTTGCAAACCCCATCTGGCCAGCCGCGACCGAACGGTTCCGACGGCCTCATCCAGGTCCACGCAGGTCAGGCTCTCCGGATCGGACACGCCGCCTAGGTACCGCACCTGAAACCGCATCTCGCCGCTCAATCGAACAGGCGGCGAGCGAACGCAATTCGGCTTGGTCGGCACAAGGACGGCATGGTCAACCCGCACAGCCGCAGGCGGAGTGGGCCAAGGCACCCAGGTTCTGAACAATCACCTTGCCGCGGACGAATCTCGCGGCACCCAGGGCCTGAAGCTGGCGCGCGGCGATATTCACGCTCGTGCGCTGGACGCCCATCAAATGGGCCAGTTGCGCCTGCGTCAGTCGCACGTCGCGTTGGTGATTGGCCAGATGCAGGCGCAGAACCCATTTCGCCAGACGCGGCGGCACCAGGTGGGCGGCATTGCACGCCGCCTCGGTTTCCATAGCGGCCAGATGCGCCTGGGACTGGCGGATGCAGAGCTCCTGGACCTTGTCGCGCCCCAGACCCTCGATCAGCGTTTCAATCGGTGCCTGGAAGGCTCGCGTATCGACCAGGGCGACCAGCGCCGTGGCCCGTGGCCGTATGACCGCACATTCCAGACCGAGAACGGACCCGACACCGGATATGGCCACGCACACCGGCAGAGGCGGCGGGATATGTCCCACGATCCCTTCGAGAACGAACATCACGTCGCCCGGGTTGGCGATCGATTCCCCGGCCCTGTAATGCCGATAGCATCCCGCCCCGGTCAGCAACGCTTTCGTTTGAGCGTCCATGACGTCGAACACCGGATGCTCCGGCTGTGCTGCGGCTTCCGGCAGTTCGGCTGCGAAGGGCGGGGCCGACCGCGAGCCCGAAACGGATGGCAGATATTCAAACGCCTGGGTCATCGCCGTCTCCTTTTGACCCTCCGTCGCACGGCTCAGAATACCCGCCATTCACATGCGTTAAATTCTAACACCGCCAGCGATGCCGCCGGACGCTCGGCCTTCCACCGGCAGAGGTTCGACGACATCGGCCGACGGTTTGCCCCGCTAAGCCGCGGTCTTGAGCGCCTGCTGATTGACCGAGGCGTCGGCGAGGGCCGTCAGATCCTCGTCCGTCTGGCTTTCTTCCTGCAAGGTCTGGTCGAGCAGGGCCGCGGCCTCATCCATACCCAGCACCAAGGCCCAGCGCTTCAGGGTGCCGTAACGGGTGATCTCATAATGTTCGACTGCCTGGGCGGCCGCCAGCAGCCCGGCGTCAAGGGCGGCGTTGCCCTTGTAGGCCTCAGCGATCTCGTCGCCTTCGGCCAGAATGCCCTCTATGGCGTCGCACGTCTTGCCCCGCGCCGGCTTGCCGATCAGATCGAAGACCTGCTGAAGGCGTTCGACCTGACCTTCGGTCTGGTCCCGGTGCTTTTCGAACGCGGCCTTGAGGTCCGGCGACTGCGCGGCGCGCGCCATCTTCGGCAACGCCTTCAGTATCTTGCGTTCGGCGTAGTAGATGTCCTTTAGCGTGTCATGAAAAAGGGTATCGAGCGCTTTCTCGGCCATGGTTGTCTCCTTCCGTCGAGACCCGAGCAATCGTCTTTTCCATCGATGCGTCCCCGGAAAGCGGCTCTGTCCTGAACACCACAGAAGGTCGGGGCGACACGGGGCCGACGTGCGTGAGGCCCAGACCTGGTCGTTCGGCCGCTTGTCCGCGGCGCGGCTGAAATCGGCGCGTCAGTCAGGGCGCGACCGGCACCTGAACAGGTGCCGATGCGAGGTCACGCGACGGTGCCGGCGGTCGCCAATCGCCGATCACGGCCAACTGGTCGGGCTGCAGCAGGCGGGCGACGCCCGATCTCAAATCCAGCAGATCGTCGCGCCGTAATTGCTGCAGGGTGCGATTGACATGCACCAGGCTGAGGCCGGTCGCATCGGCCAACATCTCCTGAGTCAGCGGACAGGCGAAGTTCCGACCATCGCTCAGCCCAATGAGACGGTGGCGATGGTTCAGCTCCAGCATGAGATGGACGAGACGCTCGAACGCCGTCTGGCGGCCCAGCCGAATGATCTGATCCAGCAGCATCGCCTCGTGCATCGACGCGATGAGGTGGCATACATTCGACAGCTCGGTGGGTCCGGTCCGGGACATCAGGGCTTCGACGAACGGTCCGGCGTGAAGGGTACGGACCGGCGTCAAGGCGACGACGGCGCTCGGCGAAAGCGGGTGAGGGCGCTCGTACAGTCCCAGACCGTCGCCCGGCAGGATGAAGTTGATGATCTGACGCCGACCGTCCGGCAGCCACCGCAACTGCGCGGCCCATCCCGCGACCAGGAAGCGCGGTGTCACGGGCTCTCGCTCGCGCGACAGTTCGATCCCCGCCCCATGGCGATGTCCGACATCAAGCGCCCTGACCTGTGCCTCCAGTTCAGCACCGACGGGCGCGAGCGACCGCATCCGTCTGAGGATCAACTCATGCGCGCCCGGCGCTTCGGTCTGGAAAGCCGATTTCATCGGTCATGACTGTCGAGAGGCAGATCCAGGCGGCACACAACCGTCTGGGGCTCGATGGACAAGGACGTCACGGCACCCAGCTGATACGGCAGATGCCGTTCGATCGTCTCACGCCCAAACCCTCGCCTACTGGACCCCTCGACAGGCGCGTCCAGTGTTTCCGTCCAGTGAAAAACCAGTCGGCGTGGAGCGGGCCTGGTCACCGACCACTGGATCGATACATCGCCTCCGACATCCGAGAGGGCGCCGAATTTGGTGCTGTTTGTCGTGAGTTCGTGGACGGCCAATGCCAGGGGTTCGGCGATCGTCTGTTGCAGCACTACGTTCGGCCCCCCGATCTGAATGCGACCGGTGTCCGAACCCCCACATTGCCGCAGCTCTTCGCGGACGATCTCATCGAGCGACAGTGTCCCCGCGCCCGTCCTGGCGAGAGCCAAATGGATCCGCCCGACGACGTTGAGACGCCCCTCGAAATGCGCGAGAAAGTCATCCAGATCGCGGCTGTTCTCGCGCGTTCGGCTGGCGATCGATCGGATGATGGCGACGATGTTTTTGGTCCGATGCTGCAGTTCGCCAAGCACCCTTCGCGCGTCCCCTTCCTCCCTGCGCCGCACGGTTTCATCCAGGAGAACGCCACGCAGCCCTGTCGGGACACCCTCGGCGTCACGTTCAACCCGATATCGCGCGGCCAAGTGGCGCCATTCGCCATCGCCTCGGAGGAAGCGAAACCGCGTCTCCACGGTCTGTCGCGTCGGACCGCGAAACGCCGCTGTCTTCATCCGTTCGACGTCAGCACGATCGGCAGGATGCACCCGGCTGGTCCAGTCTTGCCCGGAGAATGGCGCGTCACGGGAGAACCCCAGAATGGCCAGTCCCCGCGCGTCCCAGCTTATCAGACCCGATGTCGCGTCCATGTCCCAAAGCGCGAGTTCCCCCTGCTCCAGGGCCAGCTCAAGGCGTTCATCCCCGCGCGTCCCGCGATCGATCGGGTCCGTCAAAAGATTATCGTCGGAAGGGCCTTCGCCAATGCGTGAGGATCGTACGGCTTTTCCCACCGCGGCGCACCGGCGAGTTCTGCGTTCCCGATCTCCGCGCCGTAGCCGGTCGCCAGCACGAACGGAATATTGTGCGCCTTCAGCCTCGCGGCCAGTTCCGAAATCTGCCGACCACCCAGGTTGATGTCCACGACAGCGGCGTCCGGCAATGGGTGTTGGGCCAGGAAGTCGAGCGCCTGCGCTTCCGTCGCCGCCGGACCCACCACTTCCGCGCCGGCCGATTCCAAGGCCTCGCGAAGATCGTCGGCGAGAAGATATTCGTCTTCCACGACAAGAAGTCGGCGGTTTTCCAGGCCGCGCATCACAACACCTATGGTCCAATCGGCTATGAGAGCGGGGTAAGAACGTCCGGGCGCGGATTTGGTTCGCCGACGTCCGCTCGGGCGTCAGAGAAGGTCGTCAGGCGGCGAGATACCTGACTTGCGCCGTTCAGGGAAAGAGCGGTTCGAGACAGGAATCTCGATACGGCAATTCACCCCGTCGCTTTCCAGGATGAAGCGGGTGCGCGCGCCGAATTGATAGGGCAGGGCACGCTCGATCAACTCCCGACCCTGTCCCGTGCCGCGCCGCGAGCCATTGCGATCCCGCATGTCAACCCCGCGCTCTCGCCACGCGATATGCAGCAAGGGTTGGCCCTGCTCGTCCGGCTCCCCGCGATGCCAATGAACCTCCAGCCGTGCATCGGGTTGGCCGAGGGCGCCGTATTTGACCGCATTGGTGGCGAGTTCGTGCAGAGCCATCGCCAGCGCCTGCACCATGGAAGATCGAAGGCGGATGCCGTCCTCGCCGGTCAAAGTGACCCGGTCCGAGCTTCCGTGAACCGCAGAGAGTTCGGATCGAATGAGCGTATCAAAGGTGACGCGATCGTGCTCGTCCAGACGCGACAACAGCCCCTGCACCCGTGCTAACGCCTCCAGCCTGTCCCGGAACCGGCCGCGAAAGTCCGCCAGATCGGCGCTGCCACGCGCCGTCTTGTCGGCGATCGACCGGACGACGGCGATCAGATTGCGGGTTCGGTGCTGTAGCTCGGCCACCAGCACCTTCTGCCGGTTCTCCCATTGGCGGCGTTCGGTGACGTCCGCCATGGCTCCGACCATTCGCACCGGCTGGTCGTCCTCATAGAAAAAACGGCCCCGGCCCGACAGCCAATGCACGGATCCGTCCGAGTGAACCACTCGGAACTCTCGGATATAGTCGTGGTGATCCGCCATGGCGTCTCGCAGCGCCTGCTCGGTTTGTTGCCGGTCGTCGGGGTGAATTCGCGATGCCCAGGCCTCGTAGCTGGGGATCACCTCGCCGACCGCATAGCCTTCCTGGCGGAAATGCTCGTCGGACCAGTGAACCGTATTGGCCCGCACATCCCAGTCCCACAGTCCCAGCCCGCCGACCTCGATAGCGCTGCTCAACCGTTCCTGGCTGCGCAGCAACTGGTCTTCGGCCTGTTTTATGTCGGTCAGGTCATGACCGACGCCGCCGATCAGGGCCACTTCGCCGGTGGGGTCGAGGATCGGAAAGTCCGTATTGCGTAACCAACGAATTTCGCCATCCGGCCTGGTGACCCGAAATTCGAATGTTGTCGGCTGTCCGTCCCGAACACGCGCGATATTCTCGGATGCTTTCGGGCGATCCTCGGGAACGATGAGATCGAGCCAGTTGCGATAGGTGTCGCCGGACAGGGCTTCTTCGCGCGAAATTCCGTAAATCATCTCGAAGGCGGGCGTCAGATAGACCCACTGTAGGGTCTTGGCGTCGCGGATCCAAAGCACGTCCTGCGAAGCCTCGCCGAACTGGCGCAGACGCTCCTCGCTGGTCCGCAGGGCCGTTTCGGACCGTCGCTGGTCGCTCACGTCCTGAGCCACGCCTCCCACGGCGCGGATGGTCCCCGACGCATCACGAATGGGAAAGCCGGTATCGCGGATGTGCCGCACGGCCCCATCGCCGTGTCGGAGTATGCGATAGGTCTGAGTGCTGGCCTCGCCCGCCAGCAGACGGGGCAAGGCCCCGGCCACCGCTTCGCGATCCTCGGGATGGACATAATCCACCCAGCGATGGATGTCGCCCATCAGCGTCGCGCGCGCGTCCCCCCAGATCGTCTCGAAGGCGGGACTGAGGTACTGGAGTTGTCCTGTCTCCGCATCGATGATCCAGAAGACGTCCGTAGAGTGATCGGCGAAGGCGCGAAACAGTTGGTCGCCCAAGCGCCGACCGGGGTCGCCATGCCCCTCCTCGACGGCGGAATCGTCGGCGGCGGCGCGCGAGCCTGTATCAAGATTCCGGATCACGGTGTTCTAACGGATCAACACGACTGAGGTGCCACAGCGCGACCTTTCACAAGAGCCCCGCAACCGCGGCGAGACGTCAAACTTCAACCATGGATGCCTTGATGCTGGGTCGGTCGCCAGTTTCTTTCGGCAATGTCTGATAGCCGACTTGATGTGGGCCGGAGGGACACACGGCGGCGGTCGGCGGTTAGACAGGGCATCGTCGGATTGAATCTGGAGCTTGCCGTCATGTCGCGAAATCTGAAGATCATCATCGGTGCCGTACTGCTTCTGGTCGGGCTGTGGGTCTTGTGGTCGGGCTACGTTCAGACCGAGACGATCACCATGGCCTTGGGGGCGGCCTCCATTCTGGGGGGGGTGGTCTTCCTGGCCACCAGCGGGCAACGGCGTCCGATCGATCGGACCTGACCGGTGTCGCGCATTGGAAGGGATGCGTCGCGGGTAAGGCGGTGAGCGCCCTGAAACCTCTGGGCGACCAGACAATCGTCATCGTGGGTGCGACCTCGGGCATCGGCCTGAGGACGTTCCAGAGGGCCCGGGCGTCCGGTGCCAAACTGTTCCTGATCTCGCGCGATCAGGAACAGATGGAGCGGATGGCGGCCGAAATGCCGGACCGCGGGGTCGCCCATGCCGTCGCGGACGTGGCGGATGCCGACGCTCTTCAGCGCGCGGCGGAAAAGGCCGTCGAAACTTTCGGTCCGATCGACAGCTGGCTGCATGTCGCCGGGGTGGCCGTCTACGGCGATCTGCTGGACATCGCGCCGCAGGATCACGAACGCCTGTTCGCCACCAACTATTGGGGCGTGGTCAACGCCAGTCGGGTTGCCATTCCGCGATTGAACCTGGATGCCGCCGTGTTCGCCGTGGTGGGCTCGATCGCTTCCAGGTTGCCGACCCCGGTTCTGGGGGCCTATGCCGCCTCCAAACATGCCGCGCGCGGCTATGTCGAATCCCTGCGGGTGGATCTGCTCCGGTCCCACCCTGGTATCACCGTCTCGATGGTGCATCCGTCAGGGATCGCCACGCCCCTGGCGCGGCATGCCGCGGTCTCGGGGGAGGGGCAGCCCAGGATTCCACCCCCCGCCTATGATCCGGACTTCGTGGCCCGTGCCCTGTTGCGATGCGCCGTCCACAGGACCCGCGACCTGACGGTCGGCGGTGTGGGCCGGGCGCAGGTGCTGGCCCAGGCCATGGCTCCCGGTCTTTCCGATCGTTTGAACAGCGCCCTGGCTCCGACCCTGATCGACCGCTCCAAGGCGTACAAACCAGCGGCGGCCAACCTGTACGGGCCTGGCAAAAATGGCCTGACAGGACGGGAAGGCGGTCGTTACCTTCCGATCAGCCCCTACACCGAGATCAAGCTCCGCCCCCTGATGAGCGCCGGTCTGGCCACCCTGGGACTGGCGGCTTCGTTCATTCCGGCCCATCGTCCGAGGCGACCGTGGCCGTTGTGATGCAACCGACCGCAGACCTTCCGTTTTGCCCTAGGGCCGATCGCCGGTCTGTCGTGGACGACCGCGACGTCTCGGCCCGTTCGTCTGGCACGACACTCAACAGTCGGGTGATCGCGATCGACGACGACCATGTTCACTGCCTTGAAGCCGGTCCACCCGCCGGTCCGCCGATCATCCTCTTGCACGGCCTGGCCACCCTGGGCGCGGAGATCATGGGAGCCATGGCCCCGACTCTTGCAGGCCGGGGGTATCGCGTCATGGCCGTGGATCGTCCGGGATACGGGGGATCGTCAGCCTGGCCGTATCGCGCCAATACGCCGCGTCGACAGGCGGAGTGGCTCGGCCAGGTGATCGACGGATTGGGCGTGGGGCCGATGACGATCATGGCGCATTCCTCCGGTGCGGCCGTGGCGCTCTGGCTTGCCGTCCTGCGGCCTACGGCCGTCCTCGGCCTGGTGCTGCTCAGCCCCTTCGTGCGCCCCACGCGGCCCGCCCCCGCACCGCTGCTCCGTCTCAGCGTCTCGCCGATGATCGGCCCCGTCGTTCGCCGGGGCGTCCTTCCGATCCTGGCACCGGTGCTGGGGCCCCTCATGATGAAGACCGCTCTGGGCCCGGATCAGGATCAAGGCGCGCCTGTCGATCTGCCGTGGCGGACGCTCTCGCAGGAAACGGCGATCTTGGCGATGGCCGGCGAGCTGTTGGGATTCAACGCCAATATGAAGGCCATCGCGAACAGACTCGAGGAGGTTCAAATGCCTGTTCTGGTCGTCGGGGGACGCAAGGACCGGGTCATTGCGGTCCGGGATCATGTGGACTGGTTGGCCACCCACCTCAAACAGACCCGAACCGCCTGGCTCCCGCGCCAGGGTCATCTGGTCCATCACGGGGCGTCGGAAACGGTCGCGAGGCTGATGACGGAGGCAGGCGCGATTCCGAGCCGGATGCATTGAGGACATCCCGATGTCTGAAAGCACCAGACATGATTGATGGCGGGCCGTGCTCGATGAAGATGAGCACTATGTCTACGCTGTAGCACTATGATTGATCGGGGCGGTCGATACTTCTGATACGGTAAGCCGCCCCGGCGAGGAGCAACAGCGCCAATAGTGTCAGTAACAAGCAAGACCGAATTGATCGACCATAGTCAGGCGGTGGCTCGCGGAAGGTGAAACGCGGCAAACGATCAACATTTGCCGCCGTGATTCGCTTTCGTTCATCGTTTGGATCACGCCGATCTTTGCGGTTTTACTCTGCTGGAACTGGTGCGCGGCGCGAATATGATGCCTCTCTAAATTTGCGCCCGCGAGCGATCCGTGCCGAACGCTTTTTCATCCAGATTATTATGCCCGTTACGGAGAGCGCAGTGACGAGGAAACCAAGGAACACGACGAACAAGCGATAGGGCAGGCCCCATACCTGCGCCATGTGCAATCCGTACAACCAACTTTCGAAGGTAGAGCGAGGGTTTTGGCCGCTCGGGAGGGAATAGGTCCGCAGTTCGCCCGTGTTTGCATCAAAAAGGACGCGGGATTCGGCAAACCGATCGAGATTTTCACGACTCGACTTAAAGCCATACCGCCAGACTCCGTGTTTACGATCCAGTCCGATATACTGTTCGCCGAGCACCTCGAAACCGTCCTTTTTTCCAAGCTGGACTGCCAATGCACGTCCGCGGTCTCGCGCCTCCTCCCAGCCAATACGAGGCGTTTCGATAGGCATGGCCAGCCCTTGGAGCTTGTCAGCGCTCGTACCAAAGATCGCAGTCGTCACTGGCTCGTAGACTTGCGGCAGATTGAAGCCGACGCTCGACCAGGCAAAGACCAAGAGGATCGGCCAAACCCACAATCCACTTACCAAGTGCAAGTCGAAGTTGAGCTTGTGGCCCCATTTGAATGGTCGGCGTACCGTCCACGCCTTACGCCATCGTTGCCACCAACCGCGCTTCGAGATCGGCAAAGTCAGGTAGAAGCCGACAAGGCAATCGATAGTCCAGATTAGAGCGGCAATACCAAATGCCCAGTTGCCCCAATCGCCAGCGGCGAGCGTGTGATGGAGTCTGTAGATGAACGGCATGACATTGTGCCAGCCTTCGGTGATCGCACCCCAAGTGAAGCGTGCCTGTTCAGCGCCCGTATAGGAATTCATCGCGATCTGATCGAAACCAAGCGGCGTTCCGCCGGGCGGGGTGGAGACACCCATGACGAGGCTGTGTCCAGGCTTCGGTTCAAGCGATACGAAATCGATCCGACCACCTGAGAATTGCTCCGCTCGCGCCCTCAGGACAAGAGGATCAAACTGCTCCCCGCTGCTTTCTTGCGGCTCCGACAGGATCACTTGGGGTGCCGTAACGGCATAAAGTTCGTGATAAAAGGAAAGCAGGCTGCCGGTAAGCCCCGCAATCACGAGGAATACCGCAATGGTCAGGCCCGCCCACCGATGCGCCACCACCCAAAATGCGCGGCTGATTGACATCGTCTTAGAACCCGACCGTCAGCGAAGTTTTCAAGGTACGTGGTGAAGAAACGCCAAGCCCGAAATAGGTGTTTGGCAGATAATGGCTGCTGTCGGTCACGTTCTCGACCGTCACACGCGCCACGAGCTGTGAGCCACCGACATCGAACGCATAGCGTGCTCCGATGTCCCATTGGGCATAGCTCGGCACTTGGAATCGATTATCGATGTCGAGGAATGAATTGGCAGCCGCAACGATACCCGTCGATGCCGTCAGCCCCTCGAGCGCCGGGATGTCATATTCCACAAACAGCGAGCCGCGATATCTCGGAACGCCGGGCGCGCGGTTCCCAGCCTGACCGGGGACACCGTTATCCTGCACCTTCGCATCGATATAGCTGAACCCCGAGATGATCCGCAACGCATCGGTCAAGTCGCCTTCCGCGCGAAATTCAAAGCCCTTGTGGACCTGTCGACCCGCTTGGACAAACGTGCGCGTGCCATCGGGATTAAGACTGTAGTATTCCAGCGGACGCTGTAAGTCGAATAGAGCGGCGGTCAGGAAGATGCCGCCGATCTGGAACTTGCCGCCGATTTCGATTTGACGAACCTCGCGCGTTGGCAGCCGCTCTCCTTGGTTGGTCGTCAGCGGGTTCGTGTCGGCCAACCCACCGGGTTCGATTGCCTTTCCGTAGCTCGCGTAAACGGTCGCGGTTCTGGAAAAGAAAAAGTTCACTGCGCCCAACGGCGTCGTTGCAGCTGAAATTACGCCGCCGGCATCGATTCGTGTTCGGCGGACGCCTGCCAGCACTGAGAGGCTGCCGTTAAATAGGCGCAGGTCATCGAAGGCGGTAAACGTTCTTACCTTTGTGCCATTAGCAAACGTCGACGGACTACCGGCGGGCATTGGGGCCGCCGTAAAGACGGGCCGATAAATATTGGAAATGAGCGGCTGAGTCGGCTGGAACGTTCCGGATGAGCTATTATCAAGTGTCCCATACGCAATGGTCAGACGATGCTCGACCGGTCCAGTGGCCAAACGACCTCGACCAGTGATCTGTCCTGCTTTGATCGACTGGTCAAATTCCGGGAGAATACCACCGATTACTTCAAGGTCACCCGCGTCGTTAATGACTTCGCCGAAAGCGCTCTTGTAATCCTGACCGTTATCGACTTCGCCATAAGAAGCGTCGACTGACCAGTTTTCGATGGGGCGCCAGTTCGCGTTGACGTAGAATCGGTTACCATACCCATTCAACTCGACCCACGGCTGGCCGAACTGCGTGCTGTTTTTCGGGGCATCGGGTAGCCGCGTTATCGATCCGGTGCGGAAGCCGAGATTGTCGCGATACCCGCGCGTTCCATCATCGACCGCTCCAAATTCGCCATTCAGGGTCAGGGTCTCGGTGATCCGCGCATCGACATTGATCGTCCCGGCAAAGGCGCGCCGGGAGAAGAAATCAACGGTACCATCCCCATCGAGCGCGAACAGATTGACACGAACGCCGATCCGGTCGTCGGCGAAGCGACGTGAAAAGTCGACTTGGCCGCTGAACTGGCTGTTCGCATCGAACGCCGCCGTAATTTCGGTCAAATCTTGATTGAGCGGCTTTTTTGGAATTTGGCTGACGGTGCCACCAATTTGAGCGAGAGCCCCAGCGCCCTCTGAAAGCACGTTGACGCCGCGGAATATCTGGATGCGCTCCAAATTAGCGATGTTCAATCGCCCCGAGAAAACAAGGTCGGGCAAGCCAGCATACTGGTTTCCTGCCTCGAACCCGCGAATGTTAACAAAGTCGCCGAAACTTGTATCGCTGACCTCGACCTGTGCCGACGGATCGAAGCGTAAGAGTTGGTTGAGCGAACGGACGTTGAGATTCTGAACGAGGCTTTCGTCAAAGCTGGAAACGGAAAAGGGCGTTTCGAGGATTGTCCTGTCGGCGAGAACCCCAGCACCAATCTCCTGCTGATTAAGCTTTATGGCGGTGACGACGATCTCATCGACCTGCGTTGCTTCCTCTTCCTCCTGCGCCCGATCCTGTTGCGCCGTCTCCTGCGCCAGCGCCGGCGCGGCGAGGCAGGTGGCTGCGAGCAGGATTGTCTTGAGCGATAGGCGAGCAGCGACGCGCATGTAGAACCCCCGTAGATACGATGTCCCCGATCACTACTTGCGCGCTGCCGCTTCTGCAAGTCATTATCAAGAGCAATTGAAGGTCGCCGGTTCCGAGCCGCTCGGTCGTCATCGCCTCGGGGGCTCGCAGGTTGGCGAAAGGCGCGACCTTAACGCAATGTAAACGTGCGATGTTACACCGTAACTCCCGAGAGGTGGAGGTGTTACGGATCGAAACCCGTCACTTGCGATGCGTGATCGCCGTCGAGGAGGCGGGCAGCTTTACCGGCGCGGCGCTGCGGCTTGATATCGCGCCCTCGGCGCTGAGCCGCTGCGTGCGCGATCTGGAAGATCATCTCGGTATTTCATTGTTCGAGCGTTTGCCGCGCGGTGTCCGGCCGACCCGGGCCGGCCGGGCCTTCTCGGCCGCCGCGCGGAACGTACTGTCACGGGTCGATGCCGCCGAACGGGCCGCTCGTGATGCGGGGAGCGGCTGCGAGGGCGCACTGCGCATTGGTTTCGTCTGGTCCTTCGCCGCCGGACCCGTGGTCGAGTTGCTGGGCCGTTATGCCGCCGCACACCCCAAGGTCGCGCTGCATACGGTCGAAGACGGCCAAGAGGCCCTGTTTGCAAGCGTGTCGCGCGGTGGCCTTGATGTTGCCCTGACCGCGACCGATCCGCCGCCTTTCCCGCCGCTGCGCCCGCTTGGCGAGCTGCGCCGCCTGCCGCTCTGGATCGAGCCGCTTTGCGCCGTGATGCCGACGGCGGTAGCCTGTCGACAGGTCGACTGGCGGATGCTCGCTGACAAGCGGCTGGTCTGCCGTCCGGACGACGACTGGCAGCGGTTCACCCAACATGTCGAGCGCGCGAGCGGCCACCGGCTGCATTTCGAGCAGCAGAACGTCGCGCGCGAGAGCTTCTTCGGCCTGGTGGCGGCCGGACTCGGCTGGACCATCATTCCCGACAGCTTGAGCCGCTTGGCCATTGACGGCGTGCGCGTGGTCCCGATCGCCGAAGACAGCGCCGCGCTCCAGATCGAAGCCGTCTGGCATCCGCGCGCCGACAATCCGGCGCTCACGCGATTCCTGGCGCTGGCGCGGCGGCTGTTCAGGACGACCGAGGCGAGCCGTTCGCGCGCCGCGCCCTCGCAAACCCGCGATCGGTCGCCATGAATCGCGCCAGCATCGGCGCCACCAGCTGCCGCGCCTCCACTTTCTGGCCGGTCTCCCTGGCCAAGGCCTCGGCATAGGCGGCGAGATCCCGGTGCGTGGCGGCGGGCAGCTCGACCGTCACCCGCACGGGCTTGTCGTCGTCGATTGCGCCAAGCTTGAGCTTGCTCACCGCGGCTCTCCCACAGGGTCGAGGATCAAATCGCGCGTGACGATCACTCGCACCGGAAACCCCGGCCGGATCGCGAGCGTCGGGCGCACCTCCAGCTGGCGACGCACCACCTCTTGCCCGGCGTTGCCGACGCTCTGCTGCGCGCCGTCGCGGATCGCGCGCGCGATGTCGCTGTCGCTATTCGACCCGAGCTCCGTCCCGACGCTGAGCAAGGTCGAGAGGATGCCGGCACGGAACAGCCGACCCCAGTGATGATCGACCCGGTCCTGCAACCCGGCATAGCCCTGCGCGTCGGCGCCCGGCTGGCGCTCCAGCAGGATCGAGCGGCCATCGGGGAAGGTCAACCGGTTCCAGGCGAGCAGCACGCGCTCCTGCCCGAACCCGATTTCGGCGTCATACTGGCCGATCAGCCGCGACCCTTGCGGGATCAGCAGATGCCTGCCTGTCGGGCTGTCGAACACCGGCTCTGTGACCTGCGCCACGACCTGACCGGGCAGATCGGCGCGCAGGCCGGTGACCAGCGCCGCCGGGATGACCGCGCCGGCTTGCAGCACATAGGGACTGAGCGGCGCGCGCATGCGTTCGGCGCTGACCATGTTGCGATCGGACCCGCGCGCGAGGAAGGCCTCGCCGCGGCTCAGTGGCGGAGTCGCGGCAAGGTCGGCTTCCGTTGAAACTGGACCGGGAGGCGAAGAGATCGCGACGTCGGGCGCGCCGTTCCCGCGACCAGCGTCATTGAACAAAGCACTCGTCCGCGCAGCCTCGCGCTCCTGCCGGGCGCGTTCGATCGCGGGGTCGACCGACGGCGCCGCTGGCGGGACCGAGGCGCCGGGAGGCGGGATCGGCACCGGCTCGCCGCGCTCCTGCGCCGAGAGGATCGGTCGTCCGAGGTCGCCGGGCAGCGGCGGGCCGAGTTTTGGCACCGCGCTGTAATCACGCGGCAGGTTCGCGAGGCCGTCGGCCTGCGCCACGCCGTCGGTGCTGTAGAGTTCGGCAGGCGCATCGTCGCCATCGCGGGTCTGGAGCGCGAGCAGCAGCGCGCCGCCGATGCCGATCCCAAGCGTCGCGCCAAGTCCGATGAGCACCTTGCGTGACAACCGCATCACCGGCGACGGCGAGGGGCGCAGCCGCAGCGACCGCGCGATCGCCTTGTCGTCGGGCGGCGGGTCGAGCTCGGGATCAGGCTCGAACAGTGGGTCGGTCCGCTCAGTCATCACGCCGCCCCTCACGTTCGATGCGCACCCGCTGCTGGCGACGCTCGGAGCCGAGCCGCAGCTCGGCGGCGTCGAACAGACGATCGACGATCATGTGACGACCACGCACCCGGTAGTTGACGATCTCCGCGCCGCCGCCTGGACCGACCACGAACAACGGCGGCAACTCGGTCTGATCGATGTCGGGCGGAAACTCGACATAGACCTGGGAGCCATCATCATAGGCGCGCAGCGGCCGCCAGGACGGGCGATCGCCGCTGATGCGATAGTCGAACCGCAGCCGATCGAGCGCGATGCCCGTTGCGACCGACTGCGGCTCTGAATTCGCAGTGTGCGCTTGACGCAGCGCGATCAGCGCATCTTGCGGATAGGCCCAACTGACCGACGCCATCCAGGTCGCGCGCGTCGCCCGCAACTCGATGAGGTAGGTGCGCCGGTCGGTGTTGATGACGAGGTTGGTGGCGAGGTCGGCGCGGGTCGGCTTGACGAGGATGTGGATCCGGGTCGCGGCGCCGGTACCGCTCACCGTGTCGCCGATGATCCAGCGCGCGGTGTCGCCCGCCGCCACCGGCCCGGCGCCGACCAGCCGTTCGCCGGGTTCGAGCATGATGTCGGTGACATGGCCGGGCGCGGTATAGACCTGATAGAGCGCGCCGGCGGTGTAGGGCCAGGTCTGCACGGCGTTGATGAAGCCGTCGCGCGCCGGCTCGACACGCGCCGCGCGGTTGGCGGCGGCGACCCGCGCGGTCGGCTCGCGAGCCTCGGGTTCGGAGCGATCGGTGGGCTCGACCGGCATGAGCTGGCCGGGAAGCGGCAGCGGTTCGGGCACGGGGACGATCACGGGCGCCGGCGGCTCGGGTAGGAAGGTCGCCGCGATCGCCGGCTCGGATGCGGTTGGCAGCGCGGCGAGCGCGGGCTTGTCGCGTCCGGCGCAGCCGACGAGCATGGTGCTGGCAAGCAAAACGGCGAGCGCGTGAGGTGAGGCGGTAAACATCAGGCGGACTCCCGGGACCAGTTGATGGCGTGGACGAAAATGCCGAGCGGGTTTTTGCGGAGCCGCTCGGCATCGCGCGGCGGCTGGACGACGAGCGTGACGATCGCGCTCCAGCGCTCGGTCGCGGCGAGTTGGCCGTTCTCGTAGCGGCGCTCGACCCAGGCGAGGCGGAAGCTGTCGGCGGACGCGCGAATGACGCTCGATACCTCGACCGACACCTGGACCTGGCCGACGCGCGCAAACGGGTCGTTGACGCGCGCATAGTCGTTGAGCGCAAGCGCGCCGCGATCAGTGGTGTAGTCATAGGCTCGGAGCCAGTTCTGGCGCAGCACGATTGGGTCGGCGGGAACCGCGCGCACCTGCTCGATGAACCGCGCGAGATGCCAGGCGATCTGCGGATCGGTCGGACGATAGGCCGCCTCGGCGGGTGCGACGGCCTGCACCTGGCCGAGCCGGTCGACCTGCACCACCCATGGCACGATCGTTCCACGCGCCGACTGCCAGACGAGCGCGGCCGAAAGGCCGGCGACGAGCACCAGTTCCCCGAACGCCAGCAGCCGCCAGTTCTTCGCCTGGACCCGCGACGCGCCGATGCGGTCGTCCCAGGCTTGGGCAGCGCGCTGATAAGGGGTGACGGGTGCGGGGGTGCGGCCGTAGCGCACCGAAGGTCGCTTGAACATCAACGGTCCTCACTGACGGAAACAGAGGCGCCGCCTCCGGGGCGGTCGCCCGAGCGGATGACGTGGCCGACCGCAGCGACGCCGCCGGTCATCAGCCGCTGGCGTTGCAGGCGCTTGGCCCAGGCGGGCGCGGCGTCGGCATTTGCGGTCGCGGACGGGTCGTTCGCGGTGCTGTCGGAACTGGTCGGCACCGACGCACTGTCGCCGCCTGCTCCAGGAGCGGGGCGTGCGACCGGAGCCGGGCTGGCGCCACCGGTTCCGCCTGGCGGAGTTGGACCGCTCGGGCTGGGGCCGCTCGGGCCCGATCCGCCCGATGGCGCACTGCCACCCGTCGCGGTCGCACCCGATATGCCGGCGCGCGGGGCCGGCACCGTGGTCGCGGCCGCGACGCGCGACCCCGCAGCGCCGACGGCGCTGGCCCCGAGCCGCGCCGCGCCATAGCCAGCGGCGCCGACCGCGACCGCTGCGACGCCGGTGCCGACCGCCGCGCCGGCGGAAAGCTGCGGCCCGCCCGAGACGATGCCGTTGGCTATGCCGGGGCCGAAGATGCCGAGGCCGAGCAGCGACAGGCTCGCCAGCACGATCGCCATCGCCTCCTCGATGCTCGGCTGCTCGCCCGCAAAGTTGTTGGTGAACTCGGAGAACAGCGTCGAGCCGATGCCGACGATCACGGCCAGCACCAGCACCTTGACACCCGACGAGATGACGTTGCCGAGCACGCGCTCGGCGAGGAAGGCGGTCTTGCCGAACAGACCGAACGGAATGAGCACGAAGCCGGCGAGCGTGGTCAGCTTGAACTCGATGAGCGTGACGAACAGCTGGATCGCCAGGATGAAGAAGCTGAGGATCACCAGTACCCAAGCGATCAGGATGATGGCGATCTGGACGGCGTTGTCGAAGAACGACACGAATCCCATTAGATCCTGGATGGATTCGAGCAGCGGCCGTCCGGCGTCGATCCCGACCTGCGCGATGCGTCCGGGCCGCACGAAGTCGGCGGCGCTGACCGTTCCGCCGGAGGCTTGCAGCCCCAAGCCGGCGAAGCTCTCGAAGACGATGCGCGCGAGCGCGTTCCAGTTACCGATGATGTAGGCGAATACGCCGACGAACAGTGTCTTCTTGACCAGCCGCGCGAGCACGTCGTCGTTCGCGGCCCAGGTCCAGAACAGCGCCGCCAGCGTCACGTCGATGACGATGAGCGTGGTCGCGAGAAACGCGACCTCGCCCGACAAGAGGCCGAATCCGGAGTCGATATATTGGGTGAAGACCGCAAGGAAACGGTCGATGACGCCGGCTTCGTTCATGGTCGGCTGTCCTGACGCGGCCCGAAGAACCGTGCCCGGCGCTCGGCCCAAGCCCGCCGACAACCGTCATCGACGGCCGCCGGATCGGTGATCGCACGACACCGCGTCAGCTCGGATGCAAGGGGATCGGGCGCGTCGTTTGCGAGCACGGTGATGTCGGCGACCATGTGCGGCGCGCCGCGGGGTTCTGCTCCTTCGTCCTGCCCGAGCTCCACGGCGGCGAGTGTGATCGCAAGCACCGCGAATCCCGCCGCCGCGACCTTGACCACGAGCGCGGTGTCGAATCTGATCATTGCCCGAACATCCGGACATAACCCGGCTGATAGCCGCGGCCCGGCGCGATGAAGCGCCGGTAGCGCTCGCGCGCCTGCTCCGTCGCCGCCTGACGCTGTGCCGCCTCCAGCGCCTGCGCGCGACCCTGCGCCGCCATGACGGCGGTGAGGTCGGCGAGCTGCTGGGCCTGGAGCGCGAGGAGTTGGTTGCCCGCCTGTGTCGCCTGGAGCGCACCTGTGGCCGACTGGCTGGAGCCGATCAGCGCCTGCATCTCCGATCGGTTGGTCTCGATATTGCCCACCGCGCCCGCCTGGACCCGAAGCGCGTCCTGAAGCGCGCCGACCGAGGTCGCCCATCGCTCCTGGGCATCGCGGACCATGGCCTCGTTGGTCTGGCCACCGGCCGCGCCGTAGGTGGTGGTGAAGGCGCGGTCGATATCGCGCACGTCGTAAGCGATGCGCTGCGCCTGATTGAGCAGGTCCTGCGTACGCTGGACCGATTGCTGCAACGAGGCCAGTGAGCTGTAGGGCAAGGAAGCGAGGTTGCGCGCCTGGTTGACCAGCATCTGCGCCTCGTTGGTGAGGCTGCGAATTTGATTGTTGATTTGGTCGAGCGCACGCGCCGCCTGGAGCACGTTCTGCGCGTAATTGGTCGGATCCTTGACGATCAGCTGAGCCTGCGCCGGTGTGGCGATGGTCAGCGCAGAGCCGCTCGCGACGGCAATGATCGCGAGCGCGGCGACGGCGGCGCGCAGACGGGACTTGGGTTTCATGGCTGTTTCTCCTCTTGGACGGTGGTGGCGGGATGGGTCCCGATGAGATCCGCCGCCCAGGGCAGGCCCCGGCGGCGCAGCCAGCCGGCGGCGAAGTTCTCGCGGCCGTGCTCGGCCAGCACATCGGCGATGGCGGTCTGGTCGGCCTTGGAACTGGCGGCGGTTAAGGCGAGCGCGACGGGTCCGAGCCCGAGCTCGAACAGCCGGTTGCCGGCTCGGCTCTGGGCGTAATAGTCGCGCTTGGGCGTGGCGCGCGCGACGATCTCGATCTGCCGGTTGTTGAGCCCGAACTTCTCGTAGATGCGGGCGATCTGCGGCTCGAGCGCGCGCTCGTTGGCGAGGAACACGCGGGTCAGGCAGCTCTCGACGATCGCGGGCGTGACGCGCGAGCCGTCGATGTCGGCGAGGCTTTGGGTCGCGAACACCACGCTCGCGTTCTTCTTGCGCAGCGTCTTCAGCCACTCCCGCAGCTGCGCGCCGAAGGTCGGATCGTCGAGCGCGAGCCAGCCCTCGTCGACGATGACGAGGCTGGGCGAGCCGTCGAGCCGCGCCTCGATGCGGTGGAACAGATAGGCGAGCACCGCGGGCGCGGCGGCGGCGCCGATTAGCCCTTCGGTCTCGAACGCCTGGACGGAGGCGACGCCGAGGCGCTCGTGATCGCCATCGAGCAAGCGACCCCAGGGTCCGCCCAGGCAATAGGGCTGGAGGGCGCGCTTGAGCGTGTTGGACTGAAGCAGGACGGACAGGCCGGTGAGCGTGCGTTCGGCGGGCGGCGCGGAGGCGAGGCTCGACAGCGCCGACCAGAGGTGCTCCTTGACCTCGGGCGTGACCGCGACGCCTTCGCGCGCCAGCACGCCGCCGAGCCATTCCGAAGCCCAGGCGCGCTGCTCGGGCAGGTCGATGTCGGCGAGCGGCTGGAGCGCGACGGGCGCGACGCTGTTCTCGGACAGCGCGCCGCCGAGGTCGTGCCAGTCGCCGCCCATGGCGAGCGCGGCCGCACGGATCGATCCGCCGAAGTCGAAGGCGAACACCTGGGCGGCCGGGTAGCGCCGGAACTGGAGCGCCATGACCGCGAGCAATACGGACTTGCCCGCACCGGTCGGGCCGATAACGAGCGTGTGCCCGACATCGCCGACATGGGTGCTGAAGCGGAACGGCGTCGAGCCGTCGGTCGCGGCGAAGAACAGCGGCGGGCCATCCAGGTGCGCGTTTCGCTCCCGTCCGGCCCAGACCGCCGACAGCGGGATCATGTGCGCGAGGTTGATGGTCGAGATCGGCGGCTGGCGGACGTTGGCGTAGAGATGGCCGGGCAGCGACCCGAGCCAGGCCTCGACCGCGTTGACGCCTTCGCCGATCGTGCTGAAGTCGCGCCCCTGTATCGTCTTCTCGATGAGCCGCAGCCGGTCGGCCGCGATGCGCGGATCGTCGTGCCAGACGGTGACGGTCGCGGTGACATAGGCGTGGCCGACGAGATCGGCGCCGAGCTCCTGCAACGCCTCGTCGGCGTCGGCGGCCTTGTTGGCGGCGTCGGTGTCGATCAGCGACGACGCCTCGTTGGTCAGCGCCTCCTTCAGGATCGCGGCGACCGATTTGCGCTTGGCGAACCACTGGCGGCGGATGCGGCCGAGCAGCTTCACCGCCTCGGTCTTGTCGAGGCAGATCGCGCGCGTCACCCAGCGATAGGGGAAGGCGAGCCGGTTGAGCTCGTCGAGGATGCCGGGAAAGGTCGATGACGGGAAGCCGACCACCGAAAGCGTGCGCAGGTGCGCGTCGCCGAGCCTGGGCTCCAGGCCGCCGGCGAGCGGCTGATCGGCCAGGAGCGAGTCGAGGTGCATCGGCGTCTCGGGCACGCGCACGCGGTGGTGCTTGGTCGACACGCAAGCGTGCAGATAGGTCAGCGTCTCGGCGTCGGCGAGCCAGGCCGCCTCGGGCACGAAGGCGGCGACGAGGTTCAAGAGCCGATCGGTGCGATCGATGAACTGGTCGAGATGATCGCGCGCGTTGGCGCCGCCACTTGCGCGCCCCTCGTAGAGCCAGCCCTCGGCGCGCGCGGCGTCGTCGGCGGGGGGCATCCAGACGAAGGTGAGCGTATAGGCGCTCTCGAAATGCGCTCCCTCGGCCTCGAACTGGGAACGACGTTCCAGATCGACGAGCTCGGACGCCGCATCGGGGAACCGGCTCTCGGGGTAGCGCTCGGCGGGTTGGCGGCTGGCTTCCACGAACAGCGTCCAGCCCGACCCTAAGCGCCGGATCGCGCTGTTGAGCCGTGCCGAGGCCCCGACCAGTTCGCTCGCTGTGGCGCTGTCGAGGTCGGGGCCGCGGAAGCGGGCGGAACGCTGGAGCGAGCCGTCCTTATTGAGAACGACGCCCTCACCGATCAGCGCCGCCCAAGGCAGGAAGTCAGGAAGGGTCTGCGGCTTCTTGCGGTATTCGGCGAGGTTCAGCATGTCAGAGCCCAAGGTGCGGCGGGTAGCGGAGATGGCGGCGCACGACGTCGACGAACTGCGCGTCGCGCTTGGCGGCCCAGACGGCGAGCAGGTGGCCGACGAGCCAGAAGACCAGCCCAACAATCCAGAGGCGGAGGCCTAGTCCGATTGCGGCAGCGAGCGTGCCGTTGGCGATCGCCACCGCGCGCGGCGCGCCGCCCAAGAGGATCGGCTCGGCGAGCGCACGGTGGACCGGCGCGGTGAAGCCCGGAACGGACTCGTCGGCGACCATCAGACGAGCGCCCCGCCGCCAAAGCTGAAGAAGGAGAGGAAGAAGGAGCTGGCCGCGAAGGCGATCGACAGGCCGAACACGATCTGGATGAGCTTGCGCGCGCCGCCCGACGTGTCGCCGAAGGCGAGCGTCAGGCCGGTGATGATGATGATCATCACCGCGATGATCTTGGCGACCGGACCCTCGATCGATTCGAGGATGCTCTGGAGCGGGGCTTCCCAGGGCATGTTGGAGCCGGCGGCGTGCGCCGAGGCCGAGAACAGAAAGCTAGTGGCGAGCGCGGTCGAAGCCACTAGCGCACGGCGGATCGGGGTCATGCGAGGTCTCCGGAAGTGAGGACGGGGCTGAGGCGGTAGTCGCCGGACGCATCGAGCCCCTCGACGCGGGCGAGTTCGGCGAGCCGACGGTCGGAACCGCGACCGGCGAGGACGGCGATGACGTTGATCGTCTCGGCGATCAGCGCGCGCGGAACGGTGACGACCGCTTCCTGGATCAGCTGTTCAAGGCGTCGGAGAGCGCCGATGGCGCTCCCCGCGTGGATGGTGCCGATCCCGCCGGGATGGCCGGTGCCCCAAGCCTTCAACAGGTCGAGCGCCTCGCTCCCGCGCACCTCGCCGATCGGGATGCGATCGGGCCGCAGCCGCAGGGAGGACCGAACGAGATCGGAGAGCGAGGCAACACCGTCCTTGGTGCGCAGCGCGACCAGGTTGGGCGTGAGGCATTGGAGTTCGCGCGTGTCCTCGATCAGGACGACGCGGTCGGAGGTCTTGGCGACCTCGGCCAGGAGCGCGTTGGTGAGCGTGGTCTTGCCGGTCGAGGTGCCGCCTGCGACGAGGATGTTCGCGCGCGATGCCACGGCCGCCGCGAGCGCGTCGGCGGCGCTCGCCGCCATGATCCCGGTCGTGACATAGTCGGCGAGCGTGAACACCGCGACGGCGGGTTTCCGGATCGCGAAACAGGGCGCGGCGACGACCGGCGGCAGCAAACCCTCGAACCGCTCCCCCGTCCCGGGCAGCTCGGCCGACACCCGCGGCGCAGCCCCGTGAACCTCGGCCCCAACGTGGTGAGCGACCAGCCGCACGATGCGCTCGCCGTCCGCCGCCGAAAGCCGCTCGCCGGTGTCGGCGGGGCCCGCGCCGAGCCGGTCGACCCATAACCGGCCATCGGGATTGAGCATGACCTCGACGACCGCTGGATCGTCGAGCCAGGCGGCGACATCGGCGCCGAGCGCGGTGCGCAGCATGCGCACACCGCGTGCCTGACGTTCCGAGTTGAGCGAGATGGTGGACACTGGCGACTCCGTGTGGATGACGGGGTCGAGTAGAAGGACCGCTACCCGGACGAGATCAACAAGCCCGATGGCGTAGTAGTGCGCCGGCGTGCGAAGGCAGGGTGACGGCGGTCTCGCCAAGCTTCGGCAGAAGAGGATCGGCGACCCTCACGTCTGCGGGCGCTCGCGACTCGACCTCCTGCCGATCTCGATCCGCGATGCCGTTGCCCGTTCGACCGCGCGCTGCGCTTAGCTCGGGTCGCTGCTCGACACGCCCGGTATATCGTGCGTCACTTCTTTCAGCAGCCCCGGCCCATTCGCCAGCCGCCGACCCAGCGCCTCGACGAAGCGCTCGTAGCGGTCTGCGCCCGCCTTGCGGGCGCTGGCGCTCGTCTGCTCGGGCAGGCTCGGGGTCACGGTCAGCCAGAACTGCACGAACAACGCGATCGTCTCGAGCGCAACCCCGTCATTGCGTTCGAGGCGTTCGAGCACGCGCACGATCCGGTCGAGCCGTTTGGCGATCGCGGCTTCGCGCCGGTCGCTGTCGTCCGGCGTCAGAAACGCGGCGATGGCGGCTTCCGCGACGAGCGACTTCGGCTTGCGTCGCTCGGCTGCGAACGCATCGAGGGTGCGCATGGTCTCGCGGTCGAGATAGACAGTGAACTGCGACTTGCGCGGCATGGTCAGAGCATCCCATCGCCGGGATCGAGCGCGGCCGTTCGGGCAACCCGCTGCATCATCGTCTGCTGCTGGACGGGTTGTTCGTCGGCCTCGATCTCCGCGCCGTCGAACGGATTGTGCTCGGGCGTCGGCGGACGCGCGACCTCTTCATGGCCATCCAGCTCGGGTTGGCGGCGCAGACCCCCTTCGTCCTCGCCCTGCTGCGAGGGCGGTCGCGCGATAGTCCGTCCGTCCCATTCGTCTCCGACCGCTTGGGTTTTGGCTGTCGACACTGGCGACGCTGGCTTGGGTGGTGGCAAGATGCGGCGCTGAAGCTGCGGGTCGGCGAAGTAGCGCGCCTTCTTCGCGCGCACCGGTGGTAGGCCCGAGACGAGCACGATCTCGTCGGTGGGCGGCAATTGCATGATCTCGCCCGGCGTGAGCAGCGGCCGAGCGGTCTCCTGCCGGCTCACCATCAAGTGCCCGAGCCAGGGTGAGAGGCGGTGTCCGGCATAGTTCTTCATCGCGCGCATCTCGGTCGCGGTGCCGAGGCTGTCAGACACGCGCTTGGCGGTGCGCTCGTCATTGGTCGCGAACGCGACGCGGACATGGCAGTTGTCGAGGATCGCGTTGTTCTGCCCGTAGGCTTTCTCGATCTGATTGAGGCTCTGCGCGATCAGGAACGCGCGGATCCCATAACCTGCCATAAAGGCGAGCGCGGACTCGAAAAAGTCGAGACGGCCCAGCGCAGGGAACTCGTCGAGCATCAGCATCAGCCTGTGCCGGCGTTTGGCGGAGTCCAGCTCCTCGGTCAGCCGTCGCCCGATCTGGTTGAGGACCAGCCGCACGAGCGGCTTGGTGCGGCTGATGTCGGACGGCGGCACGACGAGGTAGAGGGTCATCGGCCGCGCGCCCGAGACCAAATCGGCGATGCGCCAGTCGCACCGCGACGTGACGGCGGCGACGACCGGATCGCGGTAAAGGCCGAGGAACGACATGGCGGTCGAGAGCACGCCCGAGCGCTCGTTGTCGGACTTGTTGAGCAACTCCCGCGCGGCGAACGCCACGACGGGATGCACGCCAGCCTCGCCCAGGTGCGGCGTCGCCATCATGGCCTTGAGCGTCACCTCGATGGTGCGCGATGGATCCGACAAAAAGGCGGCGACGCCGGCGAGCGTCTTGTCGGGTTCGGCATAGAGGACGTGCAGGATTGCGCCGACCAGCAGCGAGTGGCTGGTCTTCTCCCAGTGATTGCGGCGTTCGAGCGCGCCTTCGGGATCGACCAGGATATCGGCGATGTTCTGGACGTCGCGCACCTCCGATGGGCCCCGCCGCACTTCGAGCAAAGGGTTATAGGCGCCGCTCGCGGCATTGGTTGGGTCGAACAGGACGACACGCCCGAACCGCGCGCGCCAGCCGGCGGTCAGCGTCCAGTTCTCGCCCTTGATGTCATGGACGACGCACGCCCCCGGCCAAGTGAGCAAGGTCGGCACCACCAGCCCGACGCCCTTGCCCGAGCGGGTCGGCGCGAAGCACAGCACATGTTCGGGTCCGTTATGGCGCAGATAGCTGTTGAGAAACCGCCCAAGCACCATTCCGTCGGGGCCGAGTAGCCCGGCGCGGGTCAATTCCGTGCGAGTCGCCCAACGCGCCGACCCATAGGTGCTGACGTCCTTGACCTCTCGCGCCCTCCACACCGACAGGACGACCGCGACGGCGACCGAGACGAACCCACCGCCGCTGGCGATATAGGCGCCCTCGATGAACACGCGCGGCGCATAAGCGTCGTACCAGTACCACCAGACGAAGAAGGCGGGCGGCGCATAGATTGGCATGCCGAACGCCTCGCCAATCGGCGGTCCGAGTTCGGGCTGGAAGGCGAGCCGCCAAGCGACCCACTGGGTCGCGCCCCAGACGAAGGCGAGCGCAATTGCGCCGACGATCAGCACCTGGCCCCAGAGGATACGGGTTCCGGACATGGCCGCCATGCGGAGCGATCCAAGGCGCTTCCGGCAAGAGGCGCCGCACCTTGGTCGAGGTCCGGCGCGCAAAGACGCGCGGGCGGCGGTCGAGCCGCTGCCGGGAGCAAGGCGAACGCAGTCACAGTTGTTGCGAACGGTTCGCAACTAAGCTACGGTGCGCGCGAGTCATCCCGAGTCGAGAGGTTCTCCTATGGAACCGGAGTTCACGCCGGTCGCCGAGCCGGCAAGCGCGTCCGCCACGCCCGCCACCAAGGCGATCCTGTTCGCCGGGTTGCTGGTGTTCGCGATGGGGCAGACGATCCCGTTCGCGCTGATGGGGCCAGTCGCGCGCGACATTGGCCTTGCCGAGTGGCAGGTCGGCGCGATCGTCTCGGCGTCCGCGGCAGTGTTCGTGGTCGCTTCCCCGATGTGGGGGCGGCTTGCCGACCGCTGGGGTCGCAAGGCCGTGATCGTCACGGGCCTCGCCGGTTACGGCCTGTGGACGCTGTCGTTCGCGGGTGCGCTGCACGCCGGGCTGTCCGGCTGGATCGGCGCGGGCCTGGCGTTCGCGGGGCTGCTCGCCGCACGGCTGCTCTACGCGATCACCTCGGGCGGCATCCAGCCGGCGGCGGTCGCGCTGATGGCCGACGTCACCAGCGCCAAGGATCGCTCGGCCGGCCTCGCGCTGGTCGGCGCGGGGTTTGGGCTCGGCACCGTGCTCGGCCCCGCGCTCGCTGCCGGGCTGGTCGGATTGGGAGTGCTCGTGCCGCTGTTCGTCGCCGCTGGGCTGGCAATGCTGATCGCCCTCGTCGCCCTCACCAGCCTGCGCGAGCCGCGCCGACGCAGCGCCGGCGATGGCCCACCCGCATCGATCGACCTGCGCGCGCTGGCGCCCGCCCTTGCGCTCGGCTTCGCGGTCTTCGTCGCGATCTCGGCGCTCCAGCAGACCGCCGCCTTCTACGTCCAGGACTTCACGAACGCGGATACTGCGCGCGCGGCGCAGCTGTCCGGATTCGCATTCATGGCCTTGGCGCTGGCGATGCTCGTCGTTCAGGGCGGCGTCGTCCAAATCTTCAAGCCGCGTCCGACGCTGATGCTGGGACTTGGCCTGCCGTTCTTGGCTATCGGGGTCATCGCCTATGCGCTGGCGCCCGACATCGTTTGGCTGATCGCCGCCTTCGCGGTCATGGGCGCAGGGTTTGGGCTGGTGCAGCCCGGAATCAGCGCGCTCGTATCGCTGAGGACCGGCGCCGACGCACAAGGCGGCGCGGCGGGCTATGTGCAGGCGGCGATGGCGGGCGGGTTCGTGGTCGGGCCGCTCGCGGGCACCCTGCTATACGCCCTGTCGCCGCGTGCGTCGATGGCGCTTGCCCTGATCAGCATCTCGGCCGGCCTCATCCTCCTGCTGGTCATCTTGCGGGACTTGCGGACATCGCCACCTGTGCTCGCTCCCGCCGCAGCGGAGTAACGCGTATGTTCATCGAGCCTCGCAACCTCGCGCCCGTCGAACTGAACGAGATCGGCCCGTCGCGGTCGCTCGCCCGGCGTCACGTATCTGTTCAGCGCCTGCTACCGAACGTATTGCACGCTTGGCGTGACGCGCGCGATCGGCGAGGCGAGGTGCAGCAAGCCGTCTACCGGCCGCTCGAACCGCATGGCTGCGGGCTGCTGGCACCGGTGTTCGACGGGTTGCTGACCGCGTGCGAGGCCTGCCTGCGCCGACGCCTGGCTCCGGGTCGCGACGACGGCTGGATCGCCCGGCTATTCGAAAGCGATACGAACACTGCATATGACGATACAGGCGCCGCGCACGTCCTGCACTGCGCGGTCTGCTCCGCGCAGATCATGCTGTTTCTGGAAGCCGACGGCAGTGCTTCCGCACCCACGACCATTTTGTAAGACTGGCCCAGCAACCGAGCCCTTAGGGTGGTCAGTCACAGGCCGATCCCGCGATTGCGGCCGAAGCTCCAATCGATCCCGCCGCCAGGCGTGGCGATGCCGCCGACCTGTTGCCCAAGTCTCTGTTCCAGCGATGGCGACCAGGGAACGAGCTGGAAGCCAAGCCCGTCGTCGAGCATCGCGAACCGGCCCGACGCGAGTGTCAGGCGCTGACAATAGACGCCGCCGACCGGATCGCCCTGGTTGACCGGCTGCCACGGACGACCGGTTTTCTGCGCCAGCTCGCGCGCCACCGCCTCGATTTCGCGCCCGCGCAGCCGCGAGATCAGGTCGCGCGCGAACAGGAGGCGATCGCCCTCGCGGCGCGCCAGGCCTTCGCGCGCCAGATGGTCGACCCGTTGTTCAAGTGCGTCACGAACAGCCTGCCCAAATCCGCCACTCCCGAGCGACGCGGGCGCGCGTGCGACCAGCTGGCGGTCGAGCCAGGTCGCGCCCGGTGCGCCTACCTGCGCCTCGATGGTCAAGTCCGAGCGCGCCGCTAGCGCGACCCGCTCACGAGCGTTAGCGTCCTCGTAGCGGCGCAGTTCGACCACCGAGCCGATCGGCCCGTCCGATGCTGCGTTCAAATTCGGCAGGCGTAGGTGATGGGTGCGCCCGTCGATGCCCTCGACCACGGCATAGGCGCTGCCCTTCAATTCGTCGTCGAGGCCGCGCGCGGCGAGGCGGCCGAGCACCGGGCCAGCGCGCTCGCCTTCGAGCACAAATCCGGAGCTGTCGACGTCGCGTCCCCCGCGCGCGACCGCTCGCTGCATCCGGCGAATGATATCGCCGCGCTCGCCCAAAGCTTTCAGTTGCACCTCGGCGTCCGCCGCGATCGTAAACCGTCCCACACCGTCGCCGCGTGCAAGTCCCAAGCGTTCGAGCTTGCGCAGCCGCGCGATCTTCTCCTGCGCCAACGGATCGGGCGCGGTCCCCGGCGTCGCCCGCAAATCGACTATTCCATCCCGGCCCGAAGCCTCCCGTGTCAGCGTGCAGTCGAGCCCCGTCCAGCGCTCGGCGTCGATCTCGCTGGCGATCTGGCGCTGGATGTCGCGCTCGTTGCGCGGTCCCAGTTCGTCGGTGACAAGCGCGGCCGCGCGATCGCGCATGCCGTGGCTGATATAGTCGCGCGCGATGACGAGATCGCGTCCGTCCTCGGCGCGCCCGCGCAGCAGGACATGGACGTGCGGATGCCCGGTGTTCCAGTGATCAACCGCGACCCAGTCGAGCTTCGTGCCGAGGTCACTGGACATGTCGGCCATGAGCTCGCGGGTGTAATCGCGCAGGTCGGCGAGTTCGGCGGCGTCCTCGGGTGCGACAATGAACCGGAAGTGATGCCGGTCGCCGTCGCAACGCTCGGCGAATGCGCGGCCGTCCGCCGGATCGCCTCCAGCGTCGAACAGCCGCCCCGGTTGTCCGTCCCGGGTCGTGCCGTCTCGCTCCAAATAGGCGACATGCGCCGCGAGCGCGCCCGGCCTCCCGGCTTGACGCACGATCCGCGCCTTGACCGTGACGCGTCGCGCGGAGCTGGTGAGGGCGTGACGGGCGCGCAGGCTCGCCGTGCGTCCGCGTCCGAAACTGCCGGTGCGGCTCGCGCCGCCGGCTCCGCGCTTCAGACCGCCGGCCTTCTGCGCCGCCGCGAGCGCCCGGTTCAGAAACGGCTTGATCTTGGCTGGCTTGGTCGAGCGAACGCGGCCCGGGCGAATGCGGAAATCATCGTCGCGGCTGCTCATGGTTGGCGCAAGGTGACGAAAGTGCAGGAGATGCAGCGCGTTCGGAGGATGCGCACCTTGCCGCCGCGCGGCGCAAGGTGCGCGAGAGACCTGATAATGCTCGCCTTTCTACCCCGACCGACCGGCTGCACCTTGCGGCTTCTATCTTGCCCTCCTCTGTTGCTTTTGGACGGTAATCCTCTCCAGACCACCATGACGGCGACAGGATGCGAAAGAGCACGACAGGACGCGCGGGAGGTCATCGCGGCCTCCGAATTGCGAACAGCGGGTCGGTAACGGTCGGCGCTGCCTCGGCAGGCGCGTTTTCTTCGGCCAGTGCAACCGGCGTTCCATCGGCGATTGGCGTGCGATTGGCTGTCGGCGGAGGCGCAGCTGGGCCGTTGCCGATCTGCACAGCCGTGGCGGTCGAGACGCCGACGAACAGCGTCGAACGGGTCCAGGCAAGGCGATCAACTGGCGCAGATGCACGGGCGGCAATCGCAGCGTCGCCGCCGCCGATCACCCCGAGCCGCGCCATATAGGCGACCGTCTCGGCGGGCAGCGGGCGGCCACGCCGCGCATAATCCTCCCACCGTCCCGGCCCCGCATTGTAGGCGGCGAGGAACCCAGCCGAACCGTAGCGATCGTACATTTCGCGCAGGTATGCTGTGCCCGCCAAGATGTTGTCGCGCGGGTCATAGGCGTCAGGACCGAAGCCGTAGCGGGCGCGCAGCTCGGTATAGGTGCCGGGCATGATCTGCATCAGACCCATCGCGCCCGCATGGCTGGTCGCCGATGGATTGCCCGCACTTTCGACGCGCATGACCGACCAGATCCACGCTTCCGGTATACCGAACCGGCGCGAGGCTTCGGCAACAGGCGCGGCATAGGGATGCGCCGACGCAGGGCTCGGCAAAGCGGCCGGACCGGCATTGACCGGTGCCTGCGCGATGGCGGGCGACGCCCCGCCGAGCAGCAGCGCGGTGGCGACAACCCGTGTAATCGCACGACGAGACCAACGCCACGCGCGAGGCGGTGCGAGCGCATGGCGACGGTCGCCGAGAATGCACGTCTTCCGCATCACGGCCGCTCCTCGTCGAGCCAGAGCGGCGTCGCCCGGCCTATCACCGCCGAGCGCGGCAGCGGTCCGAAGTAGCGTCCGTCGAGCGAACCGGGCGCGTCGATATTGAGGAAGAAGAGCTCGTCATCACCGACCATCCGGCAGCCGCTCCAGCGCGGCAGTGGTCGCCCGAACCGGTCGGCGTCGCGCGCGACCGCGCGGAGAACACCGTTCACCGTGACACGTGCACCTTCGCGGCAGACGCGCGCGCCGGGCAGCGCCTCGATGCGCTTCAGGAGCGGCACGCCGCGACCGAGGTAGCCACGCGACACCATCCAGCTCGCGAGCGACTCGGGCGGCAGCACGGCGGTGAGCACGCCGGGGCGCAGCCGGTCGTCGGCGCGCACGGCGTAAAGCCCGGTCGGTACGCTCGCGGTGACGTTCCAGACGAGCCGCGTCGGCATGTCGATGACCAGCGCGAGCGTCAAGGCATTGGTGGTCACCACGGCGAGCGTAAGCACGCGCCACGGGAATGGACGCGCGGTTCGGGCGGCGACGGTCATGCGAACAGCCTCCGCCGCAGCAGCCAGGCGCGGTGCCGGGCCAGCGAATAGCCGCGCGGCTCCAGCGCCCCCGCCAGTGCATTGTTGACATGCTGCCAATGATCGGGAGCGGCGTCGCACGCGTCGATGTCGAGCGCCTCGACCGCGTCGATCGCTTGCAGCACCCGCTCGACCTTGGGCCAGCCGGACTGGCGTAGCAGCACCTCGGCGCCGGGACGCACGAACGGCAGCACGGTGAATGGCTGGCCGACAGCGACTGTGCGGCAGATGTCGATGCGCGACTCGACGGTGCCATGCTCGCCCTTGCGCCAGCGGACGAACGCGAAGACGCAGCCGGGACGGAAGGAAAGCACGCGGTGGCGACGGTCGATGGTCCGTTCGGCGGCGTGCCGGCCAAACCGAATCCAGCGCTGAAGATGATCCTCCTCATGCACCAGTTCGACATGGGTGAGGCGTTCGGAAGGGATCGCCATCGTCAGCGCTGCCGCTTGTCGGCGTAAGCCGGTGAGACGGCGCTGTGGCGCTTGGCGGGCAGCACCGTGTCGCCGGTGTCGTCACTGGTCGAGCGCCGGTCGCCGCGCGCGACCCAGGCTTGAAGGTCGTCGAGCGTGTAGACGACGCGCCCGCCAATCTTCGAATATTTGGGGCCGGTGCCGTAGGTCCGGTGCTTCTCGAGCGTTCGGCCGGAAAGGCCGAGAAAGCGCGCCGCCTCGGGCGTGCGCAGGTAGCGCGGCGGGAGTTGGGTGGCGGTGTTCACATCGTGCCTCCGAGCATCGTGCCGCGTCGCGAACCGCGCGCGGCTGTTCGGGAGCACGCTGGCGGAGAAGGGCTGTCGCGGCCGATGGCGATTTCGCCGCTCCGCGATATCGCCAAGGCTTCGATGCGGGCCGCGGATCGGCTCAGAGCCTGCGGCGGTAAGGGTAGAGCAGCAGCTGTCGATAGCCGCCATGCATCATCGACTCGCCGAGCCGCGCGAGCCGGATCGCGCGGTCGCGCGCGTCATGACTCTGCCATTCGGCGTCGCTGTGCACACGCAACGGGCCGAACAGCGCCTCGGCGATCGCGCGGTAACTCGCGTGCGCCAGACGTCCGTCGAGCGCGCGCAAGGCCAGCGCCAGGCGACGGCGGCGTTGCGGCGTGAGCGCCTGCGGGTCAGGTCCGGGGGCGCGGCCCGAAGCTGCGCGCCAGACGCGGAGCGCGGCGGCGACACGCACCGCGAACAGCGCGTCGAGCGGCAGGATGGCGGCAGCCGGGCCGTCGGTTGCAACGCGCTCGACACGCAGATCGTTCGCGAATGCGACGCTAGTCAGATCAACGGTCGAGAGCGGCGATGCCAGCACCGGCGGCGTTGCGCCAATGCCGACCACGGTCGGAAGCGCCTGCGGGGTCCAGTGCAGGCGCGCATCGCGGGAGGCGAAATCGCGTCCCCCAGCGGAGCGCGAAGGCGGCGCGCTCCTTGGTCGTCAATCGACGCTCCTCGGCAAGCACGGCGAGCCGCGCTCGGTCCTCGCGATAGCCAGGGTTTCGCCTCAGGAACTCGCCCGCGAGATCGGCGGTGTCGAGCGCGCGGAGCGGCTCGTAATCTTGGGGGTTACGCCAATCGGGACTCGCCATCGCCGTTACTCGACACCGCGCCGGGCGAAACGCCGAAGGCGCTAAGCGCCACTGATGGAGCAACCGCAAGCTGTTGAGAAGGTAGCTGGAACGCAAAGGTCGTTGCGCGCGGCGCAAGGCTCGATCAATGCGGCGCGCCGCCGCGCAGCAGGTGGCGATAGCCATGCTCGGTCATCCAGCGTGCCCTGGCGAGGTGCGACTCGTAGGTGCGCCAAGCGCGATCAGGGTCGCGATCGGGATCGCAGCCGAGCACGATCCGCGCGACCTCGTGCCAGTCGGCGTCCTCCGCCGCGGCGTCCAGCAGCCGCAGATAGGTGACGGCATGCGCCTCGTCATAACCGGTCAGGACGGGGGAGCTCGGCGCCTCGGCGGCAATGGTTTGGGTCATGAGCGGCGGTTCCCTGTTGAGCCGCGAATCCGTCGCGGTGCCTGACGGATGTAGACGTTCCGCGCAATCGCTTGTGTCGGGTCATACGTCATGATGCACCGAAGATGCGGCGTCCGCGCGACGTATAGCGTTGGGTTCATGCCGACGAACATGGTCTGTCGAGAATACTCCGTGGTTAAATACTCGACAAGCCGTTGCTCTCTGGTTCATGTCGATACGAGAGGTGCTGGCGCTGAACCTGAAGCGTTACCGAACCGAACGCGGGCTAAGCCAGGAGGAGCTGGCGCACCGCGCCGAAATTGACCGCACCTACATCAGCTCGCTCGAACGCGAGCAATATGCCGCTAGCATCGACGTGGTCGAGCGGCTGGCGACGGTGCTCGACGTCGAGCCGTTCGAGCTGCTTCGGCACGAAAAGCCGGAGCGTTAGTCGGTTTCTTTGAAGTCGTCGGAAAAAACCCCGCCCGGATCGCTCCGGGCGGGGTCGTCGGGGTCAGCCGCGCTTGCCGTTGGGCCGCGACCAGATGAGCGAGTAGGTCTCGCTGCCCTCGTCGTCGAACAGATTGGCGTAGATGGGAGCGGTGAAGCTCGGATCGTCCAGCTTGACCGCCAGATAGTCGCGGCCCGACTGGGCGGTCGCGGACCAGGCGGCGCCGATCTCGGCGCGTCCGACCATGACGCGGTGGCTGGGGGCCTTGTCGCCCGAGCGGTTGTCTTCGGGGACGAGCCGGACGTTTTTGGCCTGAACCGAAAGGGTGACGATTTCGCCGACATATTCGTTGCCGGACTTCGTGAAGGTGCCGATGGTCGCCATGATAAGTCTCCTGTCTTCGCTGTTCTCGAGCCCGCGCCCATCGCGGCCTCGATGGCTTGTCGACCGGCCGGGGCGACGGGCGCCGCACCTGAAAGGCCGCAGCGTGAGCGAAGGACGGGGAGACGGCGGCTTTCTTGTCCCGCGAGGAATGACCGTCCGCTCGGGGTCCCCGTGCGGCCTGCCGCATGGGGTGGGCAGGTCAGGGGAAGAAAGTTGCCGACTCGCCGTTGCGGCTAGCCGGTCGAGGCGCAGCCGACCCTGGCCAGACACAGCCGGAAAGAGAGGCTGTGTGGGCAGCGGGCAGACAGCATCCTGACAGGACGAACTGCCTGCGACCTTGGCGTCACACAAGACAGCTCAGGCAATGCGGCGGCGAAGACAGGCTCCGGCGAACAAACGGGACGTCCTCGCGCCGACAAGCGCAGCGGCATATCCTCCTCGCACATGGTTGATCGTTGCGAGAATGACACTGCGAGACTGCGATGACCAACGATACCGCACTCACGTCACGCGCATCGACACGATCGCCGCCCGCCATATCGAACAAGGCCTTGGCAGCGTGGCTTTCTTGGCCGGTCCAGGTCAGGCGAGGCGGCTATTCAACTCCGTCCCGCCCTGTACGCGGGCGAGGTCGGACAGGCGCATCCATGCGACGACTCCGACGATGACGGCCGATGCCGCCGCCAGAACAACCCGCCAAGCGTCACTGATCGATCCCATGCCCGCAATCTCGTGGGCCGCATGGTAGGCAGCATAGACCGCGGGCAGGACGAACAAAGCAGTGAGGGCGGTTTGGGCGGTTCGTGAGCGAAAATGTGCGAACAGCGCCTGGCCAAAGCCAAGCACGGCGCCGCCGACAAGGAGCGCGATCAGGATCGCGACGATCGGTCCCGCGCCGGTCTGGTGAGCAAACAGGCCCGCCGAGATGCCGACAAAGGCGGGCAGCGCGTGAACGGTGAGCTTGAAGATCAGCCAGCAGAACGTGGCTATCACGCCGATCAGTCCGAGCATCATCATGAGCGTCCTCCATTAGGTTGGACGCGCCGCCTCCACCTGCTTGGCGCGTCGACCAGAATAGCAGAAAATTCCGACCGGCGCGCGGGTGTTCGCCCGGCTACCGGCCTGGAAAAAGCAAGTCACCCCGCGAAGGGGTCGTAGACATGGACGATCGCCGATGGGTCGCCGTCGAACTCGGCTTCGAGCATGACGCCATAGCCATCCGGCGTCTGGATGAGGACGACGCCTGCCATCAGCGTCTTGGCGAGGCTCCAGGCGAACTTCTGAGCGGTGGAAAGCGACATGATCGGTGGTCCTGTCTGGGAGCGAGGACCATCCCCGCTCGACAGGCGCCCGACGTGTCCGGCTCTCGGCCGCGATCATCGCGACGGCGAAGCCGAGCGGCGGTAGCGTCAGCGTACCGACCCTCCACGGGTTGATCGTCACAAGGCCGAAGGCTGGACCAAGGGGTTAAGCCTCCAAGAGCGGGGTGGAACTCGCCCCAACAGAGATGACCAGACCGGGTCATTCGGATCGAAGTGCTGTTGCGATCATAGGCAGGGCTTGGCAGTCGTGGCGTTTCGGGCGTTGGTCGTTTGGCTCGCAGGTCATGAGGATCGTGGCATATGGATAAGTCGTTCTGGCGCTCGCCCGGAGACTCTCACTGGGCGATCTTCGTCCGGCTGTCGTTGGCGGGCGTTTTCATCTTCGAGGGTCTGCAAAAGCTGACCCACGCGAATGAACTGGGTGCAGGACGATTCACCAGGATCGGCGTTCCGGCACCCGAGTTGTTCGGTCCGCTGGTGGGCTCGATCGAGCTGATCGCGGGTATCTTGTTCCTGGTCGGCTATGTGTCGCGTATCGCTGCCGTTCCGATCATCGTGATCATGATCGTCGCGATCGTTTCGACGAAGATACCGATCTTGCTTGGCCGCGAATGGTGGATGTTCTCGTTGCGCGACCTGGAGCGCTACGGATTTTTGAGCTTCACGCATGAGACGCGAACCGATTGGGCGATGCTGATGGGCGCATTCTACATGCTTTTCGCCGGCTCGGGCCGCTGGTCGCTCGATGCGCGGTTCGCTGCCCGGCGATCGCCGGTCACCGACAGCTGACCAGCCGCGTTTCGTGGCGCAGCTGGCAGCGGCTGACGTCTAACCTGTTCGAAAGTCGAACAGCGGGATGCCCATCTTGCGGGCCTTGTCGGCAAGGTTGTCGTTGATGCCGTTGCCGGGGAACACGATGACCCCGATCGGCACGATGTCGAGCATGGCGTCGTTGCGCCTGAACGGCGCGGCCTTGGCGTGACGCGACCAGTCCGGCTTGAACGCGATCTGCGTCACCTTGCGATTGTCGGCCCAGCAGGCGGCGATGCGCTCGGCACCCTTGGGGCTGCCGCCGTGGATCAACACCATGCCCGGATGCTTGGCGTGAACCCGGTCGAGTGCGGCCCAGATGGCATCGACCTGGTTGCAGTCTGCGCCGCCGGTAAACGCGATCTTGGGTCCGGGTGGGATCAGCGTCTCGCGCTCGGCGCGTCGGCGGGCAGCGAGGAACTCGCGGCTGTCGATCATCGCCGCGGTCATCGTCCGGCGGCTGGCGAGCGAGCCGTGACGGGGCTGCCAGGGTGAGCCGGCGTGGCTGCGGTAGAGGTCGGTGGCGGTATCGCGCATCAGTTCGAAGGCGTTGCGGCGTTCGATCAGGCTGATGCCTTCGGCAATGGCGCGCTCCAGTTCGACCGAGCGGACCTCGGAGCCGTCCTGCTCACGCTGGAGACGCTTCTGCGCTTGCTCATTGTCGTCGAGCTCGCGCTCGATACGCTCGTTGGCGCGGTGGAACAGGTTGACCTGGCCCCAGAGCAGATCTTCGAGGTCGGGTTCGAGGCGCGTGTCTTCGAGCATCGACCCCAGCGCGTCGAAGATGTCGGCGAGCGCGCCGGCGACGAGGCGGCTTTCGGGGAGCGGTCGCGGATCGGGCTCGTCGGCGAAGGGGCGGTAGCCGTAGAGCTGAAGTTCGTGGAGCAGTTCGCCGGTCGGGCTGGCGCTGTCGGGTTCGTGGATGTCGTCGGTCATGGTCGCCTCCGGGTCTTCAAGCCGCGACCCTCGCGGCCTTTCCGGGCGACAAATGAGCGCGGGTGGCCCCGGCCTGCACCCGCAGCGCAAGCGGAGGGCCGGAGCGCGAGCGGAGGACGGCGGCGGGCGGCTATTTTGCTTCGCGCTGCAAAGCCGCGCCTGGCGCGGCGGCGGAAAATAGCCGCCCAGAGCCGTTGCCGGCCGGGGCCGTCCGCGCTTTAGTCGCCCTCTCGAAAGGCCGGGTCGCGGCTCTGACCGAGCGATCCATGCGCCGATTGGCGACGGGCCGGATCAGGCGGCGCGGCGTTCGCGCTGCAGGAACCTCCCCACGTCCTCGGGGGCCAGCTGGGACCGCAGATGCTTGGCCAGACCGATCGGACCAAGCCGGCGAAGGTCATCGTTGAAGTCGCCGTTCAGGGGGCTGAGCGGCAGCACCTCGATTCCGGCGGCGATGGCCTTGTCGGCAAGCGTCCGTCCGGCGCGGCGTCCGGCGGCGTCGGCGTCCAATGCGATATAGAGTCGACGAAGCATCTTCGGCAGGACGAGTGCCGAAAGATGGTTGGCCGACAGCGCCGCGATCATCGGGAGTTTCGGCAAGACCTGCCTGAGCGACAGCATGGTCTCGATGCCTTCGCCCGCCACCAGCACATCTGTGCATGTGCCCATCCACACGCCGTTTCCGAGCAGATGCCCCATTGCCCGGCGTGGGGTGGCGATCGGCGCCTTGGCGGCTCCGGTGGGATCGAGCCAAGTGCGGTGAACACCGGTGAGCGCGCCGCTCACATCACGTATGCCGGCGATCAGCGCGGGCCAGGCTTGCCGCGTGTCCGGCGCGTTATCGGCGCAGGGGCGATACCAGCAGCGGGGATGAAAGCGCAGAAATCCCGTTCCCGCGAGGTCGTCGATGCCACGACCCCGCAGATAGGATTCGGCAAGGGTGCCCGAGATTGGCTGCGAGATCGCCCAAAGTCGCCGTGCGGCTTCGGGTGAACCTTGCGGAGCGGGCTCACGCATTGTCCGTCGTTCGGGTTCGGCGCGCGGCAGAGAAAGGAAGCGGCGCGCTTCGTCGAGAGTGTCGGCAAGCGATGAGAGCCCCTGATTGGCGGCGATCAGGTCGAGCAGGTCGCCATGTTGGCCGGTGGCGGCATCGGTCCATTTTCCCGCCGCACCCTTGCCCGAGTTCGGGCCGGTCAGCCGGACGAACAGACTGCGACCGGGGGTGTCGGCGGTGTCGCCGACCAGCCAATAGCGGCCCTCCCGCCGACCGTTGGCGAGATAATGGCGGCATACGGCCTCGGCCTGCCGCGCGAGCGCGACCGCGAGATCGGTGGCATTGGACATGGCATCGCCTCCATGAAAAGGAGGGCTTGCCGGGGGGACGGCAAGCCCTCCGAGGCCTGGGGGGAGGGCCTCTACTCGGCCGCGATCAGGGGAGCATCGGCGGCGAGGTCATCATCGGCGATCACGTCCTCATCGACCATCGCCAATGCGCCGCCGTCTTTCGCCGATTGCGCTTCGCCATCGTTCACATCGGCCGTTTCGACGTCACCGGCGCGATCCGCATCCGACTCGACCGGTGCGGCAATGGCCATCAGACGGCCCGGCGTGCGCAGCGGTTCGGGCAGCCAGCCCGAGCCTTGGAGCAAGCCCTCGGCCTTCTCCGCCATCTCACCCTTTTTGAGATGGTCGATCATCTGCGCTTGCGCGGCGCCGCGTGCCTCCCCGACCGCTTGAAGGATGCGCGCCTTGGTGACGCGGCCGAGATAGCCGTCCACCGTCGGCTGCCAGCCCGCCGCCGCCATGTCGAGGTCGACGGTCCGTGCCAGCCGATCGGCATGAGCGATCGCGCGCGGGCGGCGGTTGTACAGTTCGACCACAGCGTTGATCGACAACGCGACGCAGTGCGCGAACAGCCCCTGACTGCTGTCGCCGTCGAACGCCACCAGCGCGTCCCACAGGTCTTCAGGCTCCTTCGGCAGCGCGTCCGCCCAGCGCTGATGACGGGCATCGAGCGCCACAGCCGACGGCGCATCGGCAAGGCCGAGCGCCTGCGCGGCGAACCCCGCGCTCTTGAGGTCGAGTTCGAGGCAGCTGTCGAGCGTGTAGCGGTAGAAGCATTTGAGCGTCAGCGCGTGCAGCGCGGCGACGAACGCCACCTCCACCTGCTCGCCGACCGCATGGCGCAAGGCGATGGTGCGGTGCGCGGTGAGCTCGGCGACCAGCCGGTCGGGCAGCGGCTTGATGCCGTCTTCCTCCTCCGGCTCCTCGACCGGAGATTTTGCCATGTCGAAGGTGCCAGCATCGTCATCATCGCCGACCTGGCCAGCGTCACCGTCCGGGCCTGTGTCGTCGTCAATCACCTTCGGCTCGACCGGCAGTTCGTCTTCGGGCCGGATGTACCCCCGCTCGATCCGCACGGCGCCGCCGGCGTCGATGCTGATGAACGCACCCGCGCGGGCGACCTCGTCGGCGTCGAACTGGATCGGCCGATCGTCGAGTTCGGCGATCGCCGTCTCGATCTCGCCGGCCCGGATATCGACCTCCTCGGGCAGTTCCTCGGCATCGGCATAGTCGGCCTCGAGCCGATCCAGTTCGTCCTGAAGCGCCGCGCGCGCGGCCTCCTGCTCGGCCGTCATCGGCGCCTGCTCGCCGCGCATCTGGCGCAAACCGTAAGCATGGCCATAAGGAAACGACAGGCCCACCTCGGTCCACTTCCAGCCTTCGGCCTGGACGGTCGCGGCGGCTTCGTTCAGCCTTTCGCTCACCAGCAGGTCGAGCAGCGCGATATCGTGCAGCCAGCCGCCATCGTCCGACTGGAAGAGATCGCGCATGATGGTGCCGCCCGCCTCGACATAGGCGTCGATGCCGACGAACTGCGCCCGCTTGTTCGATGCGCGCACCGCGTGCTCGGTGAGCATCCGACGAATGGCATAGGGCTGCTTGTCGTAGGACTGGCAGAGCCGGTCGAACACCTGCTCCTGGCGCTCATGGTCGTCCGACACGGTGAACGCCATCAGCTGATCGAGCGTCATGCCGTCCTCGGCATAGACGTCGAGCAGGCGCGGGCTGACCGCGGCGAGCTTCAGGCGCTGCCTGACCACGCCGACGGGCACGAAGAACGCCGCGGCGATTTCCTCCTCGGACTGGCCCTTTTCGCGCAGCGCCTGGAACGCGCGGAACTGGTCGAGGGGATGGAGGGGGGCGCGCTGAACATTCTCGGCGAGGCTGTCTTCCTCGGCGATGCCGTCTTCGCGCACGACGCAGGGCACTGGTGCTGTACGGGCGAGGCGCTTCTGCTTGGCCAGCAGTTCGAGCGCCCGGAACCGGCGGCCGCCGGCCGGGATCTCGAACATGCCGGTCTCGACGCCATCATCGCCGTAAACCGCGCGGACGCTCAAGCCCTGCAAAAGGCCGCGCCGGGCGATGTCCTCGGCCAGCTCCTCGATCGAGACGCCGGCCTTCACGCGCCGGACGTTGGACTGGCTCAGCACCAGCTTGTTGAAGGGAATGTCGCGCGATTGCGACAGGGTGATCTTCGTCTTCGCCGCTTGGGCCATGGTCTTCACTCCGCGACGGGCGGCCGGGAGCCTCTCTCTCGGCCTCCAACCCGTCACGACGCGAAGCGCCGCCCTCTATCTCTCGAAGGGGGCGACGCTCCGGCGCGGCGAAGATGATCAGGCGGCGGTCGCCGCGAACGGATCGACCAGCTTGTGGATCGGCTGCGCGCGCCCCATCCAGGGTTCGGGACGAATGCAGCGCGCCCATTCGGCGAAGCCTGGCACGAACCCCAGGTCTTCGATGACATGCTGCTCGCCGATGAGGCGCACCGGCACGACACGCCCAGTCGAGAGCGTCAGTGTCTGGCCGAAGGTGCGTTGCAGCTCGAAGATGCCCTGCGCGTGATGCCTGAGCGCGCGGTGGCGGAAGTCGGCGGTGATTTCCTTCGACTGGTCGAACCACTCGTGCAAGGCGATGTAATCCTCCGGCGTGCCGCCCCATTTGCGGACCGACGAGAGAGCATGATGATAGCAATGGCCCATGTTCGCCTCCTCACCATGCGTGCGAATAGGATTCGATCGCGGTGTAGCGATCATTGTGGTCGAGGCTGATCGTTCGCGCGGCCACGTCGAAGACGAAGTCGCCGAACGCGCCGTCGTTATTCTCCCATCCGGCATGGGTCTGACGCAGCAAATCGTAGCAGAGCGTCTCGATCGCCTCGGCGAGCTTGATGGTCCGGTGAACGACCGCCGCGGCGTCGTCGCCATAGCTGGGCGAGGCATAGATAACGCTCGTGTCGGGCATCACGATCTCGCCCTCGGGGCCGCGCGCATCAAGCGACTCGATCTGGCCGCTGTCGCCATAACCGTCGAAGTTTACGACGAGCGTAACGACGCCAGCGGACGTGAGCGCGTCGAAGATCGCCGCCTGATTGGCGGGGCGCAGCGTCTCGAACAAAGCGGTTCTCGCCGCTTCCTGAGCGAGGTAGCTGCTCCAGACGGCCTGGGTGTCGATGACGGCCGAGGTGTCAGGGGTGGGTTCGGTCATGGCAGGTCTCCACGACGGGTGGCCGCGAGCCAGTCTCGCGAAGTTCACACCCGCCACGAAGGTCAGCGCCGTCCTCTGGCCTGGAGAGAACGACGCCGACAATGACGGATGGATCAGTGAACTCGGTCTAGGAGCTTCTTGGCGCGGCCTTCCATGTCGAGCCGGGCGTCCTGGTGTGCTTTGTCGCGCGCGACCGCGGTGATGCCCTGCACGAAGTCGAAGACGCTTGTCGGCGCGCGACCCTCCTCGGCGAGCACGCGTTCGATGATCCGCGCGGTCTCGGCCTTTGAGAAACCGCGCTTGCGCAGGAAGTCGGCGCGGTCGTCGTCGCTGCGCGCAACGATCCGCTCACGCGCCTGGCGAATGCCGTTGACGAACGGCGTCGGCGAGGAGTCGGCGAACCGCATCAGCGCAGGCGCCGCCTCATGCGCAAAGCGGTTCGCGGCGTATTTGGAATGCCGGATGCTGATTTCCTCGAAGTCCTCGACGCCCCAGAGATTGCGGTTCTGGCAGACGGCACGAAGGTAGAAGCTGGCAATGCCGAGCGTCTTGGCGCCCACCTCGCTATTCCAGCAGTAGAAGCCGCGGAAGTAGAGGTCGGGCGAGCCGTCGGGCAGCTTGCCGGCCTCGATCGGATTGAGATCATCGACCAGGAACAGGAACACGTCGCGGTCCGAGGCATAGAGCGTGGTCGTGTCCTTGCTCACGTCCACGCACGGATTGTAGATGCCCGTCGACCAGTCGAGCACGCCCGGCACCTTCCAGCGGGTGTCGCCGGTGCCGTTGCCCGCGATCTTCTGCACGGCGGCGACCAGTTCGTGATCGTAGATGCGGCCATAGTCGGGGCCGGTGACAGCGCGCAGTTCCATCCGGCCATCATCCGTTTCCAGCGTCTTGACCTGCTCGGCGCGATGCGAGGTCAGGCCATATTGCAGGTTGATGCCGGCGAGCGGCGCCGGAAGCTGGCGCAGATAGGCGGCCGGCGCGCCGACCAGCGCCGCGAGTTGGCCGAAGCTCCAGTGCGTCGGCGCGACCGGCACGTCGGACCCCGGCAGAATCAGGTCGAGCCGCTCGGCGTTGTCGCGGCTTGCCTCGACCCGCACCGCCGCGCTCTCGACCGTCCGCGTGCGGCTGCGCTCGGCGCGGCCCTTGACCGACGCCATCAGCGCATCGAGCGACAGATAGCGCTCGTCGTCGGGGCGGCTGAACCACTCCGACGATACTCGCCCGACCCGCTGGCCGCGACCGATATCGACCCGATATCCGCCCCGCGCATCGGGCCGGGCGTCCAGAACTTCCATGCTGCTCATCGCTGTTCTCCGCGACGGGCTTGCCGAAAGCCTCTCTCTCGGCACTCAACCCGTCACGGCGACAGCCGGGGCACTCTTCCTCTCTTGTCCCGCGCTCGGCTCGGAGCGCGCCGGGAACCTTCAGGCTCGGACCGGCGCGCTCCACGATCTCGTGACGGTGACGGCACACGGCCAGACCTATGACGACTGGCCTGGCAGGCTCCGAGCGGGTTCGTCGCCATCCGTGCCACCGCCGGTGATCCGCCGTTCACGGCGGTGTCTCAGGCGGGCTCGGCTCGGCCATGGAGCAGGGGAGGGAGGTATATGAATGTCTTTCGCTCAACGACCGAAAGCTTGAGTCGAAATCTGGAAAGTGTTTGCGCGAATGGCATGCGTGACTCGTCCGCCAAAGTAATGGCCCCAGCGCTGAAGGCCGAGTTCGTCGCGACGCCGGTCGCAGTTCATGCTGCTGACCGAAACTCGGCGTCACGAGGCTGAGGGATGCAACGGATCACTTCGATCGAACAAGCGACACTTGAGCAACCGCCTCGCCCGGCAGTCCAGCACCACCCACTGCCTTGTAGAGTGCGATGACCGCCAGAGCCTGCCGTTCGACGACATCGGCATTGTTCAGCTCCGCCTGGCGGAGTGCGACCGTCGCGTCCAGAACGTCGGCCAGGCTCGTCAGCCCTTGGCCGTACAGCAGGTTCGCGTTTGCCGCAGCGCGGCGCGCGGCGACCAGTCCGATCCGGAGACGCTCGGCGCGCCGGCGCTCGGCGTCGAGCGCATTGAGCGCGTTCTCGGTCTCCTCCACCCCTTCGAGGACAGCCTGCCGATAGGCGAGAATGGCGCCGCCAAGTTCGGCGTCGCGCGCGGTGACGACGGCGCGGCGCGCGCCCCAATCCAGCAGCGGGATCGTCAGCGAGGGGCCGAGCGACGCATTGGTGACACTACCGGGCAACGCGTTGCCGATGAGATTACCGCTCAGGGTGATGTCGCCGGTCAGCGTGAGGCGCGGGTACAGGTCGGCCACGGCCACGTCGACCTCGGCCGCAGCCTGGGCGACCGCGCGCTCCGCGCGTCGGATTTCCGGCCGGGTGCGCACCAGATCGGTGGGAAGGACACGGAGCGACACTTGTCGCGGAAGGGGTTGTGCGGTTGGCGCGAGGAGGCGCTCATCGACAGTTGACCGGCCAGCCAGCACGGCTAGACGCTGCATTGCCTGCTGGATCGCCTGATCCGCCAGTGGCAATTGGGCGCCGCTTTCGGTCGCCGCCGTGACGAGCCGGTCGACGTCGAAATCGCTTGCGATCCCCGCCGTCCGGCGCTCCCGCGTGAGCGAGAGCAGTCGGTTCTGCTCGTCGACGATCGCGGTCAGCAGTGCGCGGCGTCGCTGGGCCGCGCGCAGCTCGACGTACGTCCGGACCACTTCCGCGACCACCGAAGCGCGCGCGGCGTCCGCTTCGGCCTGAGCGAGGTCGGTCGCGGCGCGGGCTGACCGCACGCGCGCGGACGCTCCGCCAAAAAGGTCGATCTCCCACGAGGCGTCGAACCCCGCTTGGAAGAACCCGGTCGTCGGCTGGTCCTGGATTATGGAGGGACCGAGTTGACCCGGCCCGCCCGGGATGCCGACCAATCCCGTCGATCCCGACAAGCGACGCTGAACGCGCGCGCCGGCGGTCGTACCGATCTGGGGCAGACCCTGACTGGTCGCGGGCCGCACGAGGGCGCGCGCGCTACGCACCCGGTAGCTGGCCTGCGCAAGCGTCAGGTTCTGCGCGACAGATTCGGCGACGAGCGTGTCGAGGACGGGATCATCGAAAGCTTGCCACCATGTCGAGAGATCGTGGTCGGGTCGTGCCGGCACGCTGCCCCGATTAGCCCAATCCGGCGGGAGCGCCGCTTGCATTGCCGGCAGAGGACCGAGCGCCGCGCAAGCGGAAAGGGTCGTCGCCAACACCATTCCGAGTCCGATCGCGGCGACCAGACGCCCTCTTTGATTTCTGTCCACAACGCTCCTCCTGACGATCGCGCTTGACGGGATTAAAGCGGCTGCTTTAATAGACCGACTGATCTATCTAATACAAGGCCGTGCATTGAGCGCGGAAAACGGGAGGCTAGATGTGCGGAAGGTCGATCCGGAACGGCAGGAAGCCAAACGGCGTCAGATCGTCGACGCGGCGGTCGAGTGCTTCGCGCGCCGCGGGTTTCACGCCACCACCACGGCCGAGATCTGCGCGGCGGCCGGTATGAGCCCCGGCAACCTCTTCCACTATTTCGACAGCAAGGATGCGATCATCCAGGCCATCGCCGAGGAGGATCAGCGCGAGACGGCCGCGATGTTCGCGCAGCTGGAAGACGTCGACGACGTGCTCGCCGGATTGATCGCGATGGCGGAAGCGGCCGTCGCCCTGTCCACGGATCAGGTCTATGCGCGCATCAGTATCGAGGTCGCTGCCGAGGCGACGCGCAACCCTAAGATCACGGCGCTGTTCGCGGCGAATGAGGCGCAGACCAAGGATGCGCTCGTCCGGCTGCTCAAGCGCGGGGCCGACCGCGGACAGATCGATAGCGCGCTGAACGCGGAAGTGGCCGCCGCCTGGCTGATCGCGCTGCTGGACGGCGCCATCGGCCGGGCGGTCATGGACCCCGCTTTCGACGTACAGGCCCACGCGCCGATGCTGCGTGTCCTCATCGAGCGCTTCCTGCGCCCGACCCCGAACTGACCCCGCAGCGGAGGTCCACCATGCTCATGTCCACAGCAAAGCTTGCCATCCGCAACGGGCGTTTTCCCGCCGGTGCGATCGCGATCGGCGTCGCCTTAGGCACCTCGACGCCGGCGTTCGCTCAGGCGGTCGATCCGGTCGAAGGGTACTGGCGGACAGCGGATGGGGCCACGGTCATCGAGGTGGCTCGCTGCGGCCAGACCGTCTGCGGCCGGCTGCGCTGGGTGCGCGAGGGCCAGGACGCGCGCGACGAGCGCAACCCATCGGCCGCGCTGCGGTCGCGACCAATCTGCGGGCTGAACGTCTTTGCGGGCTTCCGTCTGGCGGGTTCGGGCCGCTGGTCCGGCGGTTCGATCTACGATCCGGAAGCTGGCGAGAGCATCGCGGGTGTGACGCTCAACGCACAGGGCGACGCTCTTAGTCTCTCGGTCGGGCGCGGGCTGTTCGCAGGTCAGGAGACGTGGCGCCGCGTGCCGGCTCCGGCGAAGCCCTGCTTGAGCCGATAGCATGACGGCTGCCCCGCTCAGCCGAAGACTCCCGGTGTTCGGCGTGATCGCGGCCGGCGGCTTTTCGATGCTCGGCAACGCGGTCGCAGCCGTCGCGCTGCCATGGTTCGTCCTGGACCTGACCGGGAGCGCCGGTTGGACAGCCGTCGCCGCCGCCACCGGCATGGCGCCGCTGATCCTGGGTTCTTTCCTCGGCGGAGCCCTCGTCGATCGCCTCGGCTCGCGCAAGGTGGCCGTCGTCGGCGATCTCGTGAGCGCCGGCTGTGTCGGCGCTATCCCACTCCTTCATGCCGCCGGCCTGCTCAGCCTAACGCCGCTCCTGGCGCTGATCGCGTTCGGCGCCATGCTCGATGGTCCCGCGATCACCGCGCAGGAGTCCCGCTACCCGGAGCTCGCCCGGCTGGCGCGCCTGCGGCTGGAGCGGGTCACGGCGCTTGACGAACTCCTGGACAACGGGGCGATGATCGCAGGCCCGGTGATCGCCGGCGTCGCGGTCGCTACGGTCGGCGCAGCCTTCACGCTGGCGATCACCGCAGGCTGCGCCCTCGTTGCCGCCCTGCTCAATCTGATCTTCCTGCCCCGCCACCGGCCAGCTCGAAGCCAAGCGGCTGGAGCACGCCGCAACGACGTGCTCACCGGCGTGCGGTTCCTGTTCGCCGACCCGCTGCTGCGCACGCTCCTGGCGCTCGGCACGGGCGTTCTGGCCATCTTTGGCGCGCTGGACGCCGTCGTCATGCCCGTGTTCATCCGGGAGACGGGGCGCGATGTCGCCGAGCTCGGCTGGTTCCTGGCGGCCGCGGGCGGCGGCGCTGCGGCCAGCGCCATCGGCTACGCGAGCTGGGGCCATCGCGCCCGCAAGCGGCTGGTCCTCCTCCTGTGCCTGTTTGCCGAAGCGGCCGCACTGATCCTCCTGTCCGCCCAGCCCGGCAGCGCTGTGCTGCTCGCGGCCGGTGCGCTCGCAGGGCTCGGCGCGGGTCCGCTCGGGCCGCTCGTCAACACGGTCCTCCTGCGCCGGACGCCCAGCGCCATACGCGGCCGCGTGCTCGGCGCCGCCACCGCGCTCGCGCTGACGGCGGCGCCGCTCGCCGTGCTCCTGGCCGGTGGGCTCATCGAGATGCTGGGGACGCAGCGTCTGATGATCGGCGGGGCTGTGTTGTTCGTGATCCTGGCAGCGGTCGCCGCCGTGCTTCCGAGCCTGCGGCAGCTAGACTCGGAAGGCGACACAGGCCGGGAAGAAGCGCGGCGGGCTGACTGCGACGCGGGTGCAGCTCCGTCGGATCACCGGACCGCTTCGCCACCCTCTGACGCACCTGGGAAGCTGCCATGACCGGACCCGAGACGCCGGCGGCCGGAGAGGACGGCCAACCCGCACGCCCCGCCCGGTCGACACGGCGCCGTGTGCTGTTCGCCATCGTCGCGACCTTGTCGCTCGTGGCGGCCGGTATCGGTCTGTGGAGCTGGCTTGCTCCGGAGACGCCGCCATCATCCGGGGCGCGAGCGGCGCCGCCAGCCGCAGTGCGCGTCAGCACTGTCGCGGCCGGGTCGGCAACCCTCACACAACGGCTCCGCATCGCCGGCACAATCGTGCCGCGCGACGAGATCTCGATCGGCACGGCGTTGCAGGATCAGCGGATCGCATCGGTTCTGGTGGACGAAGGCGACGTTGTCCGAGCCGGCCAGGTGCTCGCACGACTGGAGACGGACGCGCTGCAAGCCCGCGCGCGCCAGGCCGAAGCCGCCGTGGTGCGTGCCCGCGCCGCGATAGCCCAGCAGGCGGCGCTGAACGAAGAGGCGCAAGCCAGCCTGCAACGGGTGCTGCCGCTCGGCCGATCGGGTGCGGTCAGCGAACAGCAGGTGGATGAGCGCCGCGCGCAGGCGGGCTCGGCGGCGGGAGCGCTCGCGGTGGCGCGAGCGGAGCTCGCCCAGGCCGAGGCGCAACGCGCCGATGCGCGGGCGCAGGTCTCCCGAAGTGAAATCCGGGCGCCAACGGCCGGCGTGATCTCGGAGCGCGGGGCGCGCACCGGCGCGCTCCCGTCCGGACCCGACCCGCTGTTCCGGCTCATCCGGTCGGGCCAGCTCGAACTCGATGGTGAAGTCTCCGAACTCGACCTGCCCGCCGTCTCGCAGGGGCAGGCGGTCCGTGTCGAAGTCGCCGGTCTTTCAGCCCCCGTGCAGGGCCGCATTCGCCTGGTCGCCCCGAAAGTCGATCCTCAGACCCGGCTCGGCCGCGTCCGCGTGTCCTTGCCCGATCACCCTGACATTCGCGCAGGCACCTATGCTCGAGGAACGGTGGATATCGGCGAAACGGTGGCCCAGGTCGCCGTCCCACGCGCGGCGGTCACCACGAACGCTCAGGGCAGTTCGACCGTGATGGTCGTTGGTGCGAACGGCCGAGCCTCGCGCCGCACGATATCGCTCGGCCGCAGCGCCGAGGGGCTGATCGAGATCGTCCAAGGTCTTCGCGCAGGCGAGCGGGTGGTCGCCCGAGCTAGCGCTTTCGTTCGCGAGGGCGACCGCGTCCAGTTGGCCGACCGCGCGTCTCCAGAGGCGGGACAATGAACTTCCAGCTCTCCTCTTGGGCGATCCGGCGACCGATCCCCACGATCGTCCTCTTCATCTGCCTGTCACTGGCCGGCCTCGTCAGCTTCCTCAACCTGCCGATCAACGCCAATCCGCGCGTCGACTTCCCGATCGTCACCGTCACGGTCGTTCAGGCCGGCGCTGCGCCGGCGGAGCTGGAGACGCTCGTCACGAGAAGGGTCGAGGGCGCGATATCCGGCCTGTCCGGCATCCGTCACATCACGTCCACGATCGCGGACGGCGCGTCCGTCACCACCGTCGAATTTCAGCTCGAGGTCGACCCAGACCGGGCGACGAACGATGTCCGCGACGCGGTCTCGCAGATCCGCTCCGACCTCCCCCAGACCATCGAGGAGCCGATCATCTCGCGCGTCGACGTCGAGGGCGGCGCGATCCTCTACTACGCGGTCAAGTCGCCGGGCCGCAGTCCCGTCGATCTCTCCTGGTTCGTCGATGACACGGTCAGCCGCGAACTGCTCGCTGTCCCAGGCGTGCAGCGGGTGCAGCGCCTGGGCGGCGTCGACCGTGAGATCCGCGTCGATCTCGACCCCGATCGTCTGAGCGCCTTCAACGTCACCGCCGATCAGGTCAACGCACAGCTCGCGCAGGTGAATGTCGACGTGCCGGGCGGGCGCAGCGGCATCGGCGGCCGCGAGCAGGCGATCCGCACCCTGGGCAGCGCCGCCACGGTCGCGGAGCTGGTGGCGACGCCGATCGCCTTGCCCGGCGGCCGGTGGACGACGCTCTCGGACGTGGCCGCCGTCAGCGACGGGTCCAGCGAGACGCGCTCGATCGCGCGCCTCGACGGCGAGCCGGTGGTCGGCTTCGCCGTGTTCCGCGCCAAGGGCTCGAGCGACACGGTCGTCGCGGAAGGGGTGGAGGCCGCGGTTGCGGACCTCCAGCGCCGGTATGGCGACATCGAGGTGGAAGAGATCGTCTCGACGGTCGACTACACCCTGGCGAGCTACGAGGCCGCCATGCACACCCTCTTGGAGGGCGCGCTGCTCACCGTCATCGTCGTGTTCGTCTTCCTGCGCGACTGGCGCGCCACCCTGATCGCCGCCGTCGCCCTGCCGCTCTCGATCCTCCCGACCTTCGCGGCGATGGCCGCGTTCGGCTTTACCCTGAACAGCATCACCCTGCTCGCCCTGACCCTGGTGATCGGCATCCTCGTCGATGACGCGATCGTCGAGATCGAGAACATCGACCGCCACCTCGACATGGGTAAACGACCCTTCCAGGCCGCGATCGACGCCGCCGACGCGATCGGCTTCGCCGTCGTCGCGATCACGGCGACTATCGTCGCCGTTTTCCTGCCGGTCAGCTTCATCGGCGGGTTCGTCGGCCAGTATTTCGAGCAGTTCGGCGTCACGGTGGCCGTCGCGGTCCTGGCGTCGCTTCTCGTCGCGCGCCTCGTGACGCCCCTGATGGCCGCCTATCTGCTGCGGCCCAAGACCAAGCCGCACGCGGCGCCCAAGCCCTCCGGTCTGATGTCGCGCTATCTCTGCGCCCTGACCTGGGCGCTGGCGCATCGCGGCGCTACCATGGCGATCGGGGCCGCCTTCCTGATCGGTTCGGTCCTGTTGATCCCGCTGCTGCCATCAGGGTTCCTGCCGACCGGCGACCGCAGCCTGTCACAGCTCAACGTCTCCTTGCCGCCGGGCACGCCGCTCGCACAGACCGACGCGGTTATCCAGCGGATCGCGACCGACCTGCGCCGGCGGCCTGAGGTGGCGGCGGTGTTCGCGTCGGCCGGCAACGACGACGCGGCCGGCAGCGGTGATGTGGCGAGCGGCAACCTGGTCATCCGCTTGAAGCCGCCCAAGCAACGCGAGCTCAGCCAGAAGGCGTTCGAGCAGGCGGTCCGACCGGCGCTCGCCCGCATCGACGACATCCGCTTCTCATTCCAGGGCGAGAGCGCGGCACGCGACATCTCGATCATCCTGGTCGGCTCCGATCCGGACCGCCTCGCCAGCGCGGCCCGCGCGCTGGAGGGCGAGATGCGCGGTGTGTCCGGCATCGCCAACGTGCAGGTCAACGAACCGCTGCCGCGCCCCGAGTTGCTGATCCAGCCGCGCCTCGACGAGGCGGCGCGCTCGGGCGTCTCGCCGGTCGCGATCGGCACGGTCGCCCGGATCGCCACGGTCGGCGACATCGACGCCAACTCGGCCAAGTTCAACCTCGGCGATCGGCAGGTGCCGATCCGCGTCGCGCTGCCGGCAAGCGCGAGAGCGGACCTGGCGACGATCCAGGCGCTGCGCGTGCCGACCGACGCGGGTCAGACCGTGCCGCTGAGCGCGGTGGCCGACGTGACGTTCGGGGACGGCCCGGCCCGGATCGAGCGGTTCGACCGCTTGCGTCGGGTGTCGGTTGATGCCGACCTCGGTGGGGCCACGCTGGGGACGGCGCTCGAACAGATCAATGCGCTGCCGGCGATGCGGGACCTCCCCGAGGGCGTGCGACAGGTCGAGTACGGCGACGCCGAATACATGACCGAGATGTTCGAGAAGTTCGCCGTCGCTATGGCGTTCGGCGTGCTGATGGTGTTCGCGGTGCTGGTCCTCCTGTTCAAGGACTTCCTGCAGCCGATCACCATTCTGACCGCGCTGCCGCTCTCGATCGGCGGCGCGATCGGCGGACTGCTCCTCTACGGCGCCGCGCTCGATCTGCCGGCGGTCATCGGCATCCTGATGCTGATGGGCATCGTCACCAAAAATTCCATCCTGCTCGTCGAGTTCGCGATCGAGAAGCGGCGTGAGGGCCTATCCCGCCTCGATGCGCTGATGCGGTCAGGCGCCGACCGCGCCCGACCCATCATCATGACGACAATCGCCATGGTGGCCGGCATGGTCCCCGCCGTGCTCAGCACCGGCGCCGACGCGGGCTTCCGGGCGCCGATGGCTGTCGCGGTCATCGGTGGCCTGGTCACCTCGACGCTTCTGAGCCTGATCTTCGTGCCGGTGGTCTTCACCTACATGGACGACCTCAGGAGCTGGCTGGGTCGCAGGCTCGGACGCCTGAGCTCAGTGACGTCGGCCGATCGGGCCACCGCAGAAAACCAACTCACCAGACGGGAGGCCTGAATGTCCGAGATCTCTGGAGTAAGCCGTCCATTTCCACCGACCGGTCGGACTCTCCGCACCGCGATGGGTCTCGCCATCCTCGCCATCGTGGGTCTCGCCTCCTTGATGGCCGCACCGGTCGAACAGCTGGTGCCCATCGATCTGCCGCCGCTTGCTGTTCGGGCACTGGCGATCATCCAGCCGGCGGTCCTGACATTTGCAGCCTTGGGGCTGGGGCTGTGGCTCGCGCCGAAGGTCGGGTTGGCCGCGCCTTACCTTTCGGGCGCGCGGATATTTCCGAGCGCCGTGGTCCACATACGCCCCGCGCTCGTTTCGGCGGTTCTTGTCGCGCTTGTCGCGGGCGCGGTGCTCGCCGCCTATCAGCTGGGCATCGGCCGCTTGGGAACCGGGGCGCCCGAGGCCTTGGCCAACTTCGCCCCACCGCTTGTGACGCGTGTCCTCTACGGCGGCATCACAGAGGAGATCATCAGTCGCTGGGGCGTGATGACGCTGATCGTCTGGATCACCGCCCGCAGCCTTGGCCAGAAAGCCACGCCATCCCCATGGGTCTACTGGACGGCCGCCCTATGGGCCGCCTTGCTGTTCGCGGCCGGTCACCTCCCGCTCCTGTACGCCGCCATGTCCAACCCACCGATGACCCTCCTGCTTGTGGTGATTGGGCTCAACACCTTGGTCGGGACAGCATTCGGCTGGCTCTACTGGCGCGCCGGTCTCGAGGCCGCGATGCTGTCTCATGCGCTGACCCATCTCGTCGCGGCCGGCTTGCTCGCGGCCTTACCGCTGGCTGGCCTCGCATGAGGAATGAGCCACCGTTCAATGCGCCGAGCGAAAGTGCTGCCATCGAACACGGCGCGATGCAGGAGGCGATGGGCATCAAGTCGCCGCGGCGCGATACGGCGGTCGATGCGCTGCGCGGCTTCGCGTTGTTCGGCATCGTCCTCGTCAACGTGCCGTTCTTCGCCTATCCGATCTACGAAGGCCCCGCGATCACGAGCCTGACTGACGAAGTCGCGTTCACCGCGCTCGCCGCGTTGGCGATCGGCAAGTTCTTCCTGATCTTCTCGTTCCTGTTCGGGTTCGGCTTCGCGACCTCTCTTGCGGCCGACGCGACGGCCGGACGTTCCAGCGGCCCCCGATTCTCACGACGGCTGATCGGACTGCTCGCCTTCGGCCTGCTCCACGCCGTCTTCTTCTTCGTCGGCGACATCCTGATGCTCTACGCGGCTCTGGGCGTCGTCCTGTGGTTTGCCCGCGGTCTGCGACCTCGAACCCTGATCGGCCTCAGCGTCGCCGCCTACCTGATTGCTGCCTTCGCCCAGGCCGCCGCGCTGACCGCCCCGCCCATCGACCAGGGACAGACGTTCGCCCGGGCCAACGCCGCCTATCTGGGCGGTTTCTGGGATGCGGTCCGCTTTCGCCTGATCGAAGACGCCTGGATCGGACAGCCCTTCATCCTCGTGTTCAACGGGCCCGCGGCCCTGTCGATGTTCCTCGTCGGCCTCGGTCTGGCGAAAGCGGGCGTCTTCCCCGGCCGCCCCCTGGACCGCGCCAAGCCTGCCCTGACCTGGTCGCTGCTGGCGCTCGGGTTATCGGCGACCGCGGCGAGTTTCATTTGGTTTCCGGTCACCTATGAGACGCCCTTGGAAGGCGCTCCTGTATCCGTCTTCGCCGCAGCAATGGTCCGGTCCCTGGCCGCGCCGATCCTGGCCGCAGGCTACGGACTGCTGGTGATCCGCGCAGCTGACAAGGCGGCTGGTCACCTTGGCGTCCAACTCCTCGCCACTGCCGGCCAGATGACCTTGACGGGGTATCTGCTGCACTCGGTGCTGCTGAGCTTCGTCTTCGGCGGCTGGGGGCTGGGGCTTTACGGACAGGTTTCGCCGCTCCTGTGCCTTATGATCGGCGTGGCCACCTATTCGGCGCTGGTCGGACTCTTCGTCCTGTGGCGCAGAAGGTTCCGCTACGGACCGGACGAGTGGGCTCTGCGGTCCTGGATTGATCTCAAATCGAAGCCTTTCCGGGTCTGATGACCCGTCGCAGCGTCAGGGGCTTCTAGCGGCCTGCGACCAAGAAGCCTTTCTAGCGGAGTAAGTTCGATGTCGATGAAGAAAGACTTGAACATGCCAGCCCTCGTGAGACCAGGTCGTCGCGCGGTCCTTCTCGGTGGGGCTTCGATCCTGACGTGGGCAGCCCTGGCTCCAAGCGTCGCTCGCGCCAATCAGATCGGCCGGGCCCTGATCGACTGGCTGCTTCCGACGCCGCCCAAGTGGCCGCATCGCCCGACGGACGAGTTGGTCGCCGAAGCTGAACGACTATCGCGGGGCATCGAAGCACACGTTATCGCCTTCCTCGAAGGCCGAGGGCCTGCCGAACTTCCGCGTAATTTGGTTCCGCGCGGCATCGGGGAAACCTCCGCTCAGATCTATGTCGCTCGGGACGACGACGTGACGCCCGAAGACTATTGGATCGTCCGGCCCGCCATCGATCGTATCGATCCCAACGGCGTGGCGGGTCTCTACGCCGATCCACACTGTACCTACATCATTCCTGGCGCCTTTGTCGTCCCCTTCGGCCACAAAGTCGTGATTGAGGGCGACTTCCCCCGCGCACGCTTCTTCTCGATCCAGGTGTCGCCTCCGTTCGATCCGCGCTTCTACTACTACAACGGGGCCTTCGGCGCCCCAGAGGTGCCGATGATCGACGTCGATATCGATCCCCTTCCGGGCCATGTGAACCCGTTCCGCGACGGCGCGGACCGAACCGCGCGGCGGAGAGGGTTTCGAGTTGAACTGGAGATGGTCGTCGGTGATGGAGCCGCGATCGAACCCGCCTATCGCCCGCCACATTACCGGTCGCGCGGCAATCGCCGCAAGGGCGCGGGACTCGCTTATCAGGGTCCGCTCGGTCTGCCGGGCGTGCGCGGTGGCCACGGTCGCGGCGTCTGGGACGGAGGAGGGCTCTGGCTGCGCTACTATGCTCCGGACCGAGGGACAGGACCGCTTGCCGGTGTCCGCCTGCCTAAAATCTGGTATGAACTGCCGGACGGCCGACGCTATCTGCTGATCGTAAACCCGGTCGCCAAAGATGCGGAGGTCAACCGCAAGCACCGGCTGCCCCGCACCTCGCCCAGCGAGCCCAACATGGACCTTGACGGGCCGACGTTCGGCTGGATGCGCGACCTCGATATCTTCCACGGCGGCATCGCGGGCATCTTTCGCGGCAACGGCAAGGACACCCCGCGGGACAAAGCGCAGGGGCGCGCCTTGGTGCTGGGGTTCGCGGCGAAAGGCGCGAATCTCCCCGGCTCAGGCAGCTACTCCACGTCCGCCAGTCGGGCGCCGCACATCGCCTACCTGTCCCGCAGCATGGCTCTCGGCGGCGACAAGGTGATTGTGCTGACAGGGCGCATGCCGCGGTTTCCCGCCACCCGCCGCGGTGAGCGACGAATGACGGGCGGTCAGGTTCGCTACGTCTCGATCACCACCTATCCTCAGCCCGACCTGTTCAACCTGAGTGCTATCGGCACGCCGGCGACGTCCGTCATGGACGACGAGATTGTCCTGGACGAAAGCCGTCGTTACGTGATCGCCTATTCTCGGCAACGCGAACGGCCTCGCAACGCGGTGCCCGAAGCGGGGGTCACCTGGGTAGATTGGGGTCCGACGTCGGCATGCGGATGGGTGGTCCGGTGGCTGACGGTCTTCCCCCATACCAAGGACGTCGCGATCACGCCGGACGATGCCAAGATCGGCTATGCACAAGCGTCCTGGCTGAGCCCGGAATGGGATCAGACGCTCGTTGGGATAAACGGATCGTCTCCGATCATGGGTGAGTACATGCCGCGCGTGCACTATATGGACCGCGACGCGTTCGAGGCATTAGGACCGTCCGTATCAGCCACCGATATCCCGAAATGGTAGCAGGACCGGACACCCCGCATGGTCCTTCTCTGCGTTTGCCGATCGGTTAACGTCGATGAACCCTCCTCAAGGGTTCGGATATCTGCCGCGCAACAGTTCGAGACAGAGCGCGACATGCCGGTCAATGAACGCCTGGTCGCCGGGATCCTCGTTCGTCAGTAAGGAATATTCCGGACCGAGCGCGATTGGCAGCGCGAACATGCCGCTGATTACGAACTTGAGGTGCATCGAAGGAAGGTCGCGGGGAAGAATACCGGCGGTCTTTGCTTCATCCACTAACACCACCATGCGATCGCTCATCGCACGCTGATGATGCTCGACAAGCCATTCAAGCCGGTCGGTCTTTTGCATCGCCTCTTGAAAGAGGACCCGGTGAAAGGCGGGCTGCGCCGCCGCTGCCCGAATATGCGCTGACACCGCGATGCGCAGGCGCTCGATCCCCGTTGCTGCTTCAATTTGCGGCGTGGCGGCGTCGAGCGCCGCCTCCACCGCGCCATAGATCTGACCGACGCAAGCCTCCCAAAGCGTCCGTTTCGACTCGAAGTGATAGAGGATCAGGGATACGCGAACGCCGCAGGTGCTCGCGATCTGCGGCAGGCTCGTCCCTTCGAACCCGCGCGCCGCGAACGCATCGATCGCAGCATCGAGAATCGCGCACCGGGTCGCCCGGCGTCGCGCCTCGCGCATGTTCGGGGCCGGCAAGGCATCATCATCGGATGGAGGCTTCATCAGATATCCCTTGCGCTTCATGCGGCAGGTGGCAAGTTTCACTGATTGACAAGTCGATCAGTGAACCGCAGGCTGCTATTGTCCACAGGATGTTTGACCGGGTTGGAGAGGTGGCATGATCGACTGGATCGCCAATGCGATCTCGACGCTCGTCGAAGCGCAGATGGCCGGTCAGGGCTTCGTCTACATGTTTGGGTACTACATCAGCGCGATGCTGATCGAACGCGGCCTGTATCTGTTCCAGGAGCGGCACCATTGGAACGAAGCCGACGCGCGCGCGAACGTGCTCAATGGCATTTTGTCGGCAACATTCGATGCGCTGGTGGGCGCGCTACTGTTCGTGGTCGCCTACCTCTTCCTGTTCGAGCATCTCCGCTTCGTCACCATTCCGCTGCTTTGGTGGGGGTGGCTGCTGGCGTTCCTGCTCAACGACCTGGCATATTATGTCGATCACCGGATTGCGCATCGCACGGGTTTTTTCTGGGCGCTGCATCACAGTCATCATTCCAGCAATGAGATGAATCTGCTCGTCGCGCAGCGCGGGAATGTGTTCATGCTCGGCGGACTGATGCAGCCCGCCTATCTCGTACTCGCCTTGCTCGGCCTGCCGCTCGCGATGCTGGTGACCGTCAAGTTCTTCGGCAATCTGTGGGGCATCTTCAACCATACCCGGCTGGTCGATCGCATGGGACCGCTCGAGGACGTCCTTGCCACGCCATCCAACCACCGGGTGCATCACGGCAGCGATGCCAAATATCTCGATCGCAACTATGGCCAGGTGCTGATCCTTTGGGATCGCCTGTTCGACACCTACCAGCGTGAGGAAGAAGAGCCGACCTACGGGCTGGTCGAGCCGATGCGCAGCTATCGTGTCTGGGACATTCAGACCGGCGGGCTCGCGTGGTTGTTCGCGCGGATGCGCCGTGCCGAGCGGTGGGACGACCGGCTGCGCTATCTGTGGAAGCCGCCCGGCTGGTCGCATGACGGACGCCACGCGACGAGCGAGACGATCCGAAACCATGCTGCGGGCAAGGAGCGCATTCCGCCGCCCGCAGTCGCGCAGCGCACGAGAGAAGCGGCATGAAGGTGTTGCGTACCCCGGACGAGCGTTTCGCAGACCTGCCCGATTATCCCTTCGCGTCCCATCACGTGCAGATCGCGATCGACGGGCTGGGTCCGGTTCGCCAGCATTATGTCGACGAAGGCGGGCGCGATGCGCCGGTCGTGCTGATGCTGCATGGCGAGCCGAGTTGGTCGTACCTGTACCGCCACATGATCCCCCGCGTCGCGGCGCGCGGTTACCGGGTCATCGCGCCCGACCTGATCGGCTTCGGCAAGTCGGACAAACCCACCGAGCTCGAAGTCTTCAGCTATGCTGGTCATGTCGCCTGGCTCGCGCAGTTCCTCGACGCGCTGGCGCTAGAGGACATCACGCTGTTCTGCCAGGATTGGGGCGGTCTGCTGGGGCTGCGGCTCGTGGCGCAGATGCCCGGCCGGTTCCGCGCGGTCATCGCGAGCAATACCGGGCTGCCGATCGGGGCGCCACCGTCCCCTGCATTTCTGGCATGGCGCGGTTTCGCCGCGAACAGTCCCGATTTCCCGATCGGGGCGATCCTGCAGCAGGCGACGGTGCGGACGCTGAGCGACGCCGAGGTCGCGGCTTATGACGCGCCGTTCGTCGACGAGCGGTACAAGGCCGCGGCACGGGCATTTCCGCTGCTGGTGCCGATCAATCCTGACCACCCCGGCGCAGCGGACAATAAGGCCGCGTGGGAAACACTGGCGCAATTCGACAAGCCATTCCTTACGCTATTCGGCGACAGCGATCCCGTGACCGGCGGCGGCGAGCGGCACTTTATCGAGCGAGTCCCTGGCGCGGCGGGTCAGCCGCATCGCATCCTCCCGAAGACCGGGCACTTCAGCCAGGAGGACAGCCCTGAAGCGCTGGCCGACGCCATCATCGGAACGTTTCTAAGATAATTTACCCGACAAATCTGGCGAGAAGGCCGAAGATTTCAGCTCCCAAGCACCTGATCGTTTCGATTAAGCGCTGCCGCCCTCAGCCCAAAAACGCATTGGGGCCGAGGATATTAAAAGGCCAAAGCACAAGATCATATTTATCACTCGAAATGCGAAACTATGCTGATCTGGCCGGAAAGTTCAGTTGCATACGTTCCAAGATCGAAAGAGATGAACGCATGAGATCTGCTGTCGCACGGAATGTCAGCCAACTCTGGATCATCTGGCTGACCATCGCCTGCTGTCTCGTGATCGGCTTGAGTCTGGCGCTCGTTCTTCTGCCCAGCGTCGGTCAGTTGGGCTTCAACCGGCTGCTGTTCGGCCGATGGGCACCGCCTGCGGATTTTTCGGCAGCTGCCGTACGGTATGTGACGTTTGTATACGGCGTTCTGGGCGCGGTGATGATCGGGTGGATGATTGCGCTCCTGGCCATCATTCACCGGCCGTTCGCCGCTGGGGAGCGCTGGGCATGGAACGCGATCGCGGGCTCGGCAGGGTTCTGGTTCCTGATCGACAGCGCCTTTTCCTGGCACATGCGGTTCCACGCCAATCTCATTCTCAACGCGCTGTTCGTCGCGATGTTCGCGGTGCCTCTGATCGGAAGCGCTCGGAGCTTCAGGTTGCGCGAGCCTTGAGCTAGACCATGCGTGGATCCCGGTCTCCCCCGCGCGATTCCAGGAACAGAGCCGCTAGCGCCGCACCAAGCCCGATCGCGTCTACGGCGTAGAGGATGGTCAATTTGGGTCCATAGGCCGACAGACCCCCATCCAAGGCGGCACTGACGACCCGACCAAGAAGAATGCCGCCGAACGTGACAATCAGCGTGATGAGGGCAGTTTGTCGTAACGAAACCCGAACCATGGCCGCCAAGCTCAAGGCCGCTACGGCCAAAAAGAAGCCCCCATATTGCGCGCGTATTTCGTTGAGCCCATCAGCGCCGACCGGCCGTAGAGCGAGCGCCTGCGACAGCGACTCGGGGGCGATCATGGCGCGTGTGCCAATGGCGAGCGAAAGAAGACCTGCCGCAGCCAGAACGCCGACTGTAAACCACTGTTTCATTAAACTGCTCCCGGGTGTGGTGAAGCTGGCGCTGTGATCCGGCTGCGGCTGAGGACGGGCTTCATGGACGGGTCGGCCAACACCGCGGGGGCGTCGTCGAAGTCTGCGATTTCGGTGACGACCGGCTCAGGATCGACGCGCCCCTCAGCCACCCAGCTGAGGGCCTCGGCAACGTTGGGACCACCCCGCCCTCGTCCGGTGTAGAAGCGGACGCCGCGCCGATACATCTCGAAGAGCGGGATCGGCACATCAGAAAAATGGCCGCCGACCGACGAGACGATACCCTCGGGCTCCACCGACCCAAGCGCGCACAGCAGCGAAGCACGCTCCGCGCTCGCATCGACGACGATCGGGAAACTGCCGGCACGCTTCGGGGGCGGTCCCTCCACCGCGCTCGCGCCGAACCGCTCCGCGATGCGCAGACGCTCCGGGTCGGTATCGCGATACTCCACCCGGCCAGCACCAGCAGCGACCGCGAACATGGCGGCGTAGAGCGCGATCGATCCGCATCCGCCCATGATCAGGACGTCGCTTCCAGGCGCGGCATTCAAGTGCGGGACGGTGAACTCAAACCCGAACGGCAGATTATCCGCCGCGCTGGCGACCGTTGTCGGCTCAACTCCTGACGGAACCTGGTGCAGCGAGAAGTCGGCCTCGACGACCAAGAGCTCGTCCGAGAACGTTCCTCCCCAGTCGCCCAGGCCCGGGAGTCCATACATCGCCCCCGCGACATGGGTGCGGCAGGCGTTCGGCCTCCCATCGCCGCATCGATCGCACCGCGAGCAGGAGATGTGCCAGTTGACGACGACCACGTCACCGCGCTGAAAGCGCTTGACCTGATCTCCGGTCTCCAGAACCTCGGCAATGCACTCGTGACCGATCGCGAACGGGCCGGCGAACGGGGCCTTGCCGCGGATGATCATGCGATCCAGATCGCAGGTGGTCGAGGCGATCGGCCGGACGATGGCGTCCCGTTGCCCGGTCAGCTCCAGCGCGCCGCGCTCACGCCACTCGAGCCTTCCGGGCTTGACGAAAATGAGCTCGCGCATATGGCCTCGCTATGGTGATCGCCATAGTATGGCAATCGCCATAGCCATGTCCAGCCCTAACGTTTATTGTCAGCGCATGACCGATCCGCAGGATTCGAAGACGAAAGCTCTTGTCACTGCCGAACGCCTGTTCCGCGCACAGGGCTACGCCGCGACGGGTCTCGCTCAGATCATCGCGGAGAGCGGTTCGCCGAAGGGCTCGTTCTATTTCCTGTTCCCAAGCGGAAAGAGCGAGCTCGCACGACAGGTCATTGAACGCTATGCGGCGTCAGCGGAGAGCATGATCCGACATATCGGATCGATTTCGGGATCTGATGCGAACGTCTTTATCGACAAGCTCTGCCGCGCTTTCGCCCGGGAGATGATGGCGGGCGACTACAGGCTTGGTTGCGCTGTCCAGACCTTGGCATCCGAGAAAGCGCTCGATGACGACAGTCTTGCCGACGCGATAAAGAGAGCTCTCGCTTCCTGGCACAAAGCTCTTGAAGATCAGTTTTTTGCATGCAGCCTCGATAAAGAGACCTCAGCCAGTTTAGCGACGGCGCTTCTCGCTGCCCTTGAAGGCGCGCGAACACTGGCTCGAGTTCAGCGAAGCACGGTCGCGTTTGACGCCATCAGATCGATCTTCGGAGTGCGTGCTTCTGACCTGTCGAGAGAGCAAAGCTCTTCAGATCCGAGTGCGGCCGAGTCCTAAAAAGCTCCGTCACGGCAGCGCCCGCGATCTTGTTTCTCTTGCCATTGGTCCGATCGCCTGCTTCTACGCGCCAGAGCACGACGAAAGCGCCAACTCGGTTTCGATCCGGGCGGAAAGTCGCAATGCTGGGCGAATGACTGAAGATCGTCGCCACGTTGCCGAGTTGCTTAACCTTTACGATTGGATCCAAACGCAAGCCGCGCTCGGCCGCCCGCTCAAGGACGAGTTGACGGACTGGCGAGTCGTCGATGATTGGCCGGGCGCAGTGCCGGTTACGACCGAGGAGTTCGACGTGTTCGAGCGCTGGTTCGGAGACATCCTCGACGAGCTGCTTGGCCCGGTCTAGCGCGTTTCTGTTCCTGCATTCACGCATATGCGCGCTTGCCTCGTATCGTCCATTGGAGTAGTCTGACCTTGTCACAGCCTGCACCAGTCAGCGTCGTGGAAACGCCCGAGTTTCTGACGACAACGAAGCGCATCATGAGCGAAGAGGAGCGTGGTCTCTTGGTCGATTACTTGGCCTATAATCCGGTCGCCGGTGAGCTCATCCCCGGAACGGGTGGGTTGCGCAAGCTGCGTTGGGCGCTCGAAGGGCGCGGTAAGCGCGGCGGTGCGCGCGTGATCTACTACTATCACAGCGCTGCCATGCCGTTGTTCGCGCTTGCCGCTTACGCGAAAAACGAGCGGGCGGACCTGAGCCAGGCTGACCGCAACAATTACCGACGCCTGACCGCGCTGCTGGTGGAGACCTACCTCAAGAGGAGCGAGGGATGAGCAGGGTCGCGGACAGCATCCGCCGCGGGCTGGAGGAAGCGGTTGCTTTCGCCGACGGCACCGCCGACGCCAGGTCTTACGGTGTCCACATCCCCGAGGACGTGGACGTGAAGGCGATCCGTTCGCGGCTCGGCATGACACAGGAGGAGTTCGCTGGCCGGTTCGGTTTCAGCCTCAACACACTCAGGCATTGGGAACAGGGCCGTCGCGTACCCGAAGGGCCGACGCGTGCTTATCTGCTCGTCATTGACCGCGATCCCAAGGCGGTGCGGCGCGCGCTGAGGAAAGCGGCGTGAGCACGGTGACAGTCCGCGCGGCGCTTTATCTGCGGGTTTCGACCGCACGGCAGGCCGAGCACGACGTCTCGATCCCGGACCAACGCCGTCAGGGCGAGGCCTATTGCACGGCGCGCGGACTGGCGCTGGTCGAGACTTTCGTCGAGCCCGGCGCATCGGCCACCAACGACAGGCGACCCGAGTTCCAACGCATGATGGAAGCGGGCACGACCAAGCCACCCCTATTCGACGTGGTCGTGGTCCACAGCTTCAGCCGCTTCTTCCGCGACCATTTCGAGCTGGAGTTCTACGTCCGCAAGCTCGCTAAAAACGGCGTAAAGCTGATCTCGATGACGCAGGAGCTCGGCGACGACCCAATGCACGTCATGATGCGGCAGATCATGGCGTTGTTCGACGAGTATCAATCGAAGGAAAACGCCAAACACACGCTGCGAGCCTTGAAAGAGAACGCCCGCCAAGGCTTTTGGAACGGGTCGCTGCCGCCGATCGGCTATCGGATCGTCGATGCTGAAAAGCGTGGCGCGAAGGTCAAGAAGAAGCTCGAAGTCGACCCATTGCACGCGGACACGGTGCGACAGGCGTTCAAGCTAGCGCTCGATGGCGACGGCACCAGCGGGCGCATGGGCGTGAAATCGATCGCCAGTTACCTAAATGAGCACAAGCTCTACACCCGCACCGGCGGCCGCTGGGGCGTCGGCGCGGTTCACCGGATGCTCTGCCGCAGAACCTATGTCGGCCGTCACGAGTTCAATCGGCGCACCAAGAACGGCGCGAATAAACCCGATGATCAAGTGATCGAGGTCGCGGTGCCAAGGCTCATCGATCAGGAGACGTTCGACGCCGTGCAAGCGTTGCTCAAATCGCGCGCGCCGATGGTCACGCCGCCGCGGGTTGTCTCGGGTCCGACGCTGCTTACCGGCATCTGCTTTTGCGCCGACTGCGGCGGGGCGATGACATTGCGGACCTCGGGCAAGGGCGAGCAATATCGATACTACACCTGCTCGACGACCGCGCGGCAGGGTAAGACCGGATGCAAGGGACGGTCGATTGCAATGGCTAGGCTCGATCATCTGGTGGCCGAGCATTTGGAGTTGCGGCTGCTCGATCCAGAGCGGCTGGAAGAAGTTCTGAGCGCGCTGATGGATCGCCGCGAAGATCAAGCCGGCAGGCGTCGCGCCATCGCGGCCGAATTGGCCAAGCGCGCCGCCGAGGCTGATATGAGGTTGAAGCGGCTCTACGACGCGATCGAGAGCGGCATCGCGGATTTGACCGACCCTTCACTCAAGGAGAGAATCGAGGAGCTGAAGGCGACTCGTGACCAGGCGCAGGTCGATGCCGAACGGGCGCAGGCGGCGTTGAACGGCGCGGGCAAGGCCGTTTCTGCCGAGATGATCCGGCGCTTTGCGGACATCGTCCGCCGCCGGATGCGCGGCGCCGATGGCGGCTACCGACGCGACCATCTGCGCGCACTCGCCCAGCGGGTCGAGGTCGCCGACCGCGAAGTGCGCATCATAGGATCGCGAAGCGAACTGCTGCGCACGATCGTCGCCGTTGGCGAAGGGCGTTCGGCGGGACCGGTTCGCACTTCTATACCGAGGTGGCGGACAGGGTGGGATTCGAACCCACGGTAGGCTTTCACCTACGGCGGTTTTCAAGACCGCTGCCTTAAACCACTCGGCCACCTGTCCGCGTTCGAGCGGTTGGGCTCATAACAGGCAAACGCCGGATTAACCAAAACGGAAATCTCGGCTGGCATCGTCGCGGGCATGACGACGGTGATGACGAGGCGGTTGGGCCGTGTGGCGGCAGTGGCCGCGCTGACGGCGCTGCTGGCCGCCTGTGCCGGCGGCGGGCGCGTCGCGGGCGGGGCCTCCCTGCCGGTCGTGACCGATCCGGCCCCGATCGTGAGCGGGACGATGCGGCCCTATCAAATCCGGGGGCAGTGGTATCGGCCAGCCGAAGATCCCGACTATGAGGAGGTCGGGATGGCGTCCTGGTACGGGGCGCAGTTCCAGGGGCGGCCGACGGCGTCGGGCGAACGGTTCGACATGAATGCCCTGACGGCAGCGCACAAGACGCTGCCGCTGCCGGGGCTGGTCGAGGTGACCAATCTGGCCAATGGGCGGTCGGCGGTGTTGCGGGTCAACGATCGGGGGCCGTTCTCGCATGGGCGGATCATCGACCTGTCGCGGGCGGCGGCGGAGACGCTGGGTTTGCTGAGCGCGGGGGTGGGGGAAGTGCGGGTGCGATACCTGGGCCGGGCGCCGCGCGAGGGCGGCGGACAGACTCTACATACGGCCAGCGCTCCGGTGGCGCGGCCGGTGCTGAACGAGCCGGACCGGACCTATTGGGTGCAGGCGGGGTCGTTCCTGGACCCGTTGGCGGCGCGGCTGAGCGCGGACGGAATCGGGGCCCAGGCCAGCGTGCGGCCGGTCCAGATCGAGGGACGGCGCTGGTTCCGGGTCCTGGTCGGGCCTTGGGACGACGTCAACAGCGCCGAGCGCGAGCGTCAGGCCGTCGTGGCACGGGGGCATGCCGATGCCCTGCTGGTCTCGGCACCCTGAACGGCTGACACCGATCGTCCGCTGATGCGCTATAGACAGTCGAACCCCGTCGTCTGGAGCCGCGCCCCATGATTCGTCCCATCATCCTGCCCGTCGCCCTGTTGCTGGCCGTCGCCGCCTGCGACCGTTCCGAGCCCGCCCAGACCCCGGCCGCACCCGCCGCCGGTACGCCCGCCGCCCCGGCCACGGAAACGCCTGCGCCGACGCCGGCTGGCGGTCCCAACGTCCTGACGGCCGCCGGCTGGGGCCCGCTGAGCGTCGGCATGACCCTGACGCAGGTGACCGAGGCCCTCGGGCCGGACGCCGACCCCGAGGCCGTCGGCGGAGCCGAGCCGGGCATCTGCGACCAGTTCCGACCCGAGCGCGCGCCGGAGGGCACGCTGGTGATGATGGAGAACGGGCGGCTGAGCCGGATTTCGCTGATCCGGGGTTCGACCACCAAGACTGAGCGTGGTTTCGGCGTCGGTTCGACCGCTGCGGAGATCAAGGCGGCCTATGGCGGGGCCGTGGTCTCCCAGCCGCACAAGTATGCGGCGGCGCCGGCCGAAGACCTGTTCGTCTGGAGCAACGGCGGATCGACCGGCTATGTGCAGGACCCGGACGCGCGCGGCATCCGCTATGAGGTCGGCGAGGACGGCCGGGTCATGGCGGTCCATGCCGGCGGGCCGTCGATACAACTGGTCGAGGGGTGTTCCTGAACAGCGGCCCGGATCGGGTTGGCGTTTGGGGGCGGCGCGGCTAAACCCGTGGCCTCTCTCCTCCCGCTGATTTTCAGGCCCATGCCATGACCGACATCGCCGACATCGTCGCCCGCCAGATCCTCGACAGCCGGGGCAATCCGACCGTCGAGGTGGACGTGATCCTAGACGACGGCAGCTTCGGCCGCGCGGCTGTGCCGTCAGGGGCGTCGACGGGCGCGCATGAGGCGGTCGAACTGCGCGACGGGGACAAGGACGTCTGGGGTGGCAAGGGCGTGCAGAAGGCGGTCGATGCGGTCAATGGCGAGATCTTCGATGCGCTGTCGGGCATGGACGCCGAGGACCAACGGCGGATCGACGAGGCGCTGATCAGCCTGGACGGGACCGAGAACAAGGGGCGGCTGGGGGCCAATGCGATCCTGGGCGTATCGCTGGCGGTGGCCAAGGCCAGCGCGATCTCGGCGGGGTTGCCGCTGCACCGCTATATCGGCGGGGTGTCAGCGCGGGTGCTGCCGACGCCGATGATGAACATCATCAACGGCGGGGCCCATGCCGACAATCCGATCGACATCCAGGAATTCATGATCCTGCCGACCGGGGCCGAGAGCTTCTCCGAGGCCCTGCGGATGGGCTCGGAGATCTTCCACGCGCTGAAGAAGCAGCTGAAGGACGCGGGCCACAACACCAATGTCGGCGACGAGGGCGGGTTCGCGCCGAACCTGGGCTCGGCCGAGGAGGCGCTGAGCTTCATCACCAAGGCGGGGCAGGCGGCGGGCTATCTGGCCGGCGAGGATTTCCACCTGGGGCTGGACGTGGCGGCGACCGAGTTCTTCAAAAACGGCAAGTACGAAATGACCGGCGAGGGCAAGTCGCTGGAGGCCGAGGCCATGGTCGGCTACCTGGCCGACCTGTGCGAGCGGTTCCCGATCGTGTCGATCGAGGACGGCTGTGCCGAGGACGATTTCGACGGCTGGCGGGTGTTGACCGAGCGGCTGGGGGATCGGGTGCAGATCGTGGGGGACGACCTGTTTGTGACCAATCCGGCGCGGCTGGCGGCCGGGATCGGCGAGGGGCTGGCCAATTCGATCCTGATCAAGGTCAATCAGATCGGGACGTTGTCGGAGACATTGGATGCGGTCGATATGGCCAATCGCGCGGGCTATACGTCGGTGATGAGCCACCGTTCGGGCGAGACCGAGGATTCGACCATCGCGGACCTGGCGGTGGCGACCAACTGCGGGCAGATCAAGACGGGGTCGCTGGCGCGGTCGGACAGGACGGCGAAATACAACCAGCTGCTCAGGATCGAGGAGATGCTGGGGGACCAGGGGGTCTATTACGGCGACGGGATGTTGTTGAAGTAAAGCGGCGTCCTTCTCCCCTCGGGGGAGAAGGTGGGCCCGAAGGGCTCGGATGAGGGGGCTGTGTCA